>Ga0209542_10000952_pt1 | contig 68903 bp, 63 predicted proteins | sample RifCSPhighO2_01_FD_184028 | JGI IMG/M metagenome (GOLD analysis project Ga0209542, IMG submission 184028) | Soil microbial communities from Rifle, Colorado - Rifle CSP2_plank highO2_0.1 (SPAdes) (version 2) | ecosystem: Environmental > Terrestrial > Deep subsurface > Rock core/Sediment ...
AGCTGCTAAAAAGAAAAACCACTCCGGTTAAGGTGGTCTTAATGGATCAAGAGATAGTGGCGGGAATAGGTAACATCTATGCTTCAGAGGCCTGTTTTATAGCTGGATTAGACCCACGGCGCAAGGTATTAACTATTACAGACGGTGATTTCCAAAGATTACATCAAGGGGTGATACAGTCTCTCACCGAGAGTCTTAAGCAGGGTGGATCTACCCGCTCCCACTTTAAAAACATTAATGGTGAGAGGGGTAATTTTTTAGAACATGCTTTTGTTTATGGTAAAAATGGTCAGCCCTGTAAAGTATGTGCTGTTGATGTCGAAAAAGTTACACTTGGAGGTAGGGGAACATACCTTTGCTCTCAGTGTCAAAAGTGACAGAGTTGGTGATAAGTTGCTATACTTAAGTTTATTGCCATGAAGGATCGTCCCACATTTGCCTCGGTAATACTTAATCGTGGATTCAGGTTCCTTTGGCTAAATCAAATATTAGTACAGCTAGCCTACAATACTTTAAATTTTACTCTGATAGTTTGGGTTTTTAAATTAACCGAGTCAGCCTTAGCAGTTTCTTTTTTGGTGATGGCGATGTATCTACCGGCAGTTCTTTTCGGCATCTTTGCTGGTGTCTTTGTGGATATTACAGATCGGAGAAAGGTGATTATTGTTATTGATTTCTTATTAGCTCTGTCATTTTTACTATTTATACTTATCAAAGGATCGTACTCATTAATTTTGTTAAATACTTTTTTTATTAACTCCTTAGCTCAGTTTTTTGTTCCAGCGGAGGGTTCATCGATCCCAATGTTAGTCAATAAAAAACAATTAATTATTGCTAACTCACTTTTTTCCCTAACCTTATATGGATCATTTATGATTGGGTTCTCTTTAGCCGGGCCTTTGTTGAATTTTTTTGGAATTAATTATGTATTTTACTTAGCTTTTGGAGCGATGTTTTTAGCATTTATATCTGCCCAATTTTTACCCACTATTAAGGTGGCAAATATCCATGCCAAGTATAATAACCTATTATCTTTTAGAAATATTAGAAAGATTGTTAACATCACCTTTAAAGAGGCTACAGAAACTTGGCAGTTTATCAGAGGAAATTTGGCGGTCGCTGTTGCCATTGGACTATTATCTGCCATTCAGGGGATTATTGGCTCTTTGGCCGTTGTCATGCCATCTTTTATGGAGAAGGTATTAAGGATTCATGCCACAGATACCTCATATTTTGTGATGGTGCCATTAGGATTAGGGATGGTGGTGGGAGCGTTGATAATTGGTAAATGGGCACACAACAAACCCAGGCGCTCGGTAGTAATCCCGTCAATCGTGGCTGCTGGTGTTATCTTTATTCTTGCTGGGCTCATTCCCAGTATTGCCGAAATACTACAAGCGTCAGATCTGTCGAGTAAAATCCCCCATCCCCGCTATTTTTTCCGGGTACCAACCCTATCAGCGACTTATGCTATCGGGGCGTTTTTATTAGGGCTAGTTGCAGTAGGGATTATCATCCCATCTCAAACTGTACTCCAGGAAAATACCAATACCAGAAACAGGGGCAAGATATTTGCGGTTTTGGCAGTAATTATGTATGCCATCTCAGCAGTTCCAGTATTATTAGCCGGGTTATTAGCTGATTTAATCGGTCCTTCGGCAATATTTTTAGGGATGGGGGTTGTAGTGTTTATCGCTGGGGTGATAGCTTTGCGTCCGAATCAGTTTTTTAGGGAACGTTATCTCTCGGATCGGATCAGGGCATTTTTAGGTTTAGGCCATTGGCAAGGCGAGTAGAGCGGTTATACTTAATTTATGTCCAGCTTGATACCTGAAGATCGGTCGGTGATTGATAACGATTCTGGTCTGTCTAGGGTAGTTGATGTAATTGCCGATAAGAGTAGACAAGTACCTTGGGAGAAGCAGTGGATTAAAGATAATATTACAAGTCTCCAAGAGGCAGTCCGGGAAGGTAAACATGAAACTTTGTATTATCCAGCCCATGGTTTTGATATCCTGCGCCCATTAATCGCTTACGATGCCAGTCAACTAATAGCGGTAGATTCAGATAATCAACTTAGAGGGCGTATCCAACAACAGTTAGAACAATTGGGAGTCTCATTTACTACCGAGACCTCAAGTGATGATAGTTTGGTGACGACAAGTTTTAATTGGCAAGGAAAGGACAGAAGAGTAACAGAAGTTTTTGAAGATGCCAGACAGTTTAATATCCAAGAGTTAGGGTTAGCTAAAGTTGATGTTTTACATGTTTATCTGCCGACTGGTGCTGACCAAGATGTAGATGAGCTAGATTTATATTTTAAGCAGAAGTATCCGCCAGACGAATGGATGAGACGGAAGACTAGGTATCAGTTAGGTGAGATTCCTGAGGAAATGGTTCCAGCTGTTGATCCAGAAACTGGGAAGTATCAAGTTATTCATAAAGCTATTGAAAACAGACTGACTCAGCAAAATTATGATTTGGTTTCTGAAGGAGGTTTTTTCTGTTTTGATGAAAGAGGGCTGTCGCCATACAAAAGAGCGTTTGATGCCCCGCATGTACTATTTGAGATGGCCGGTCTCCAGGAAAAAGGTATCACCCGAAGGTATCCGTGGACTGTGCGCACCTCATTTGTACCAAGTAAGGCAGATGTTCAATTCATGGATCGAGCCGGGGTGATTTATCATAAAGAACGAGGGGTATCCCCGCAAACTCTGGAGGCTTTTAACCATGTCATCTCGGTGATTAATGATACTGGATACAATATCGAGATGTTTGGGTCAGGAGAGTTTGATACTTTTGTCCACTTTGAGGACGGAGAAAAATTAGGAGATGCGGTGTTGAGACGCTTTAATGATTTAGATGAGGGGGTAGAGCGAATCTCTGGAGAATTTCAAAAAGCGGGTATAAAGCCTCAAAAAATTGAACAGTTTAAGGATCAGATGACCAGGGAGTATAAACAATCACTATTAAGATTACAGCAATCATTTAAAAGTTTTTTGGAGGTTTTAGGACAAGCGGGTAATCGATTAAGACAAGGGGAGGTAAACCAATCACAGTTTTGGCAGGAGTTGGGGATAGAATTTGGCCAATCAAGATACGACACCAAAAGTCGTCGTTGGCCGTTTGCCCCGGCCGCACTTCTAGGAAACAAGGAACAAGCTCAAAATAATTTAGCGTTAATTAGAGAGTTTACCCAATTAGAGTTTGGACTGGAAGAGTAATCAGTGTTATTATCCCTTCCATGTTCCTAAAAAACCTCAAGTTAACAAATTTTAGAAATTACTCCTCGCTTGAATTAAATTTTTCTCAAACTACCTTATTAATTGGTAGAAATGCCCAAGGTAAGTCCAATCTTTTAGAAGCAATTTATTTTCTGTCTACCACTAAATCTCCTAAAGCAGAAAAAGATTCCCAACTAATAAAACAAGGTCAGGATTTTTGTAGGGTAGAAGGGTTAGTAGAAAGTGACCAGGAAGAAAAAACTAACCTTGAAATTGTAATGCAGATACAACAAGCACAGTTATTTAAAAGAACTAAGGTAAATGGCGTTCCCAGAAGAGTCACCGATTATATGGGCAATTTAGTGACAGTTTTATTTTCTCCGGAGGATATTCTTTTAGTAATTGGCTCACCATCTCTTCGCAGGTGGCATGTAGATATTACCTTAGCCCAAGTAGATAAAAGTTATAAAAGAGCCATCAGCGAGTATTCAGAGGCTATCGCTTCCCGTAATAAAGTTCTCAAAAGGATAAAAGAGGGCACATCCCGAGTAGATGAACTGGATTTTTGGAGCGATAGGGCGATAGAGTCAGGACAGATAATCAGCAAAAAACGGCGGGATTTTTTTGAGTTTATTAATACTGTTGAAAAAAGATTTGGCGAGTTTTCTTATTTATATAAACCTTCGGAAGTTGACAAGGAGCGCTTAAGGGAGTACCTGTCTCGGGAGATTGCCTCAACCAACAGCTTGATTGGTCCGCACCGAGATGATTTTATTTTTCGCTTAAATGGTTTAGATCTGGCCTATTTTGGTTCTCGTGGTGAGCAAAGAACTGCGGTGTTAGATTTAAAATTATCTGAGGTTGCCTTTATTACAAAAAGTCAAAACTCTAAACCGCTTTTGTTGTTAGATGATATTTTTTCCGAATTAGACACCGATCACCGAGAGCATGTAATCTCTGTAGTTTCAAACCAGCAAACTATAATCTCTGCTGTCGAAAATGAAGTTATTCCAGATGAATTTTTAAAATCAGTCCAGTTAATCAAAATAGAGGAGGGTACTGCCACTTTTTAGAAACTTTGCGGTTGTTTTGCGGGAATTATGCAATAAATATGGTACAATTAGTGAGTGAGATTTGTTTGGCGACTAATATCTTTAATCTTTCGTCTTGATCTGTTAATTCCATTTTTATTAATTGCCTCGTATTTGTCATTGGTATTTATTGCTAAAGGTAGCATTCCCTCCTCCGAGGAGATGATTGGATTATTTTCCGAGCTATATGCTAAGTATGGTTATGAGATTATCTTTATCTCCGCCTTTTTGGAGAGTCTGATCATAATTAGTTTGATTGTTCCTGGAACATTGGCTCTGGCACTGGGAATTATTTTTGCTCGGACCGGACAAACAGATTTAACCTTGGTTATCTTAACTGTCATAGCGGGGGCGCTATTAGGGTATCTGTTAGATTATACTCTAGGATATCTGGGATTTTCAGACCTTTTAAAAAAATTAGGCTATGGCAAATTCTTAGAGCAATCAAAACAAAAACTAAGTAAATTTAAAAAAAGAGGATTAATTATTGGTTTTATTCATGCTAATTTTGGGTCGTTTTTATCATTTTCTGCTGGAGCTACCGGCTATAGTTTTCCCACTTTTTTATTGGTAGCAAGCTTGGCAACCATTGCCTGGACCTCATTTTGGAGTATAATAATTTATTCGTTAGGAGATATTGTTTTAGAGATTTTAAAAAGGTATTCATTTTTATTTTTTATGGCAGTTTTGGCAGTACTATTCCTGTCGCAGATATGGAATAGAGATAAGGAAAATAATTAATGTTTGCACCAATCTATACCATCACCAATAAAACCCTACGCAATATTGGTATCACAGATGCTGCGCGAGAGGTAATAGACAACGCTCCTTTAATCCCGGCTTGGGAGGCAAAATTTAGAAAAGAAGCCATCGAAAGAACGGTTCATCATGGCACTCATATAGAGGGCAATAAACTGTCTTTAGAAGAAGCTAAAGATATTTTAGAAGGTGGAGAGGTGGTAGCTAGAGAAAGGGATGTTCAAGAGGTAATTAATTTGAGAAACAGTTTAAAGTTTATCAGTCAACTTGCTTCTCAAGAATTACCAGGTGAAAGTTCTCTGATTACTGTTGAGACAATTTTTAAACTGCACAAATTAACAGTCGATAAAATACTAGCAGAGGATAGTAGTGGCAAGTTTAGAATCCGCCAGGTGGTGGTAAAAAATGCCCAAACTGGACAGATAACTTACACCCCACCTCCAGCAGCCGAGGTGCCATATCTAATGGAGGATTTAATCAATTGGATTAATTCCGCAGAAGGTAAGGAGATCCACCCGATAATTAAGGCGGGCATTGTTCATTATGAGTTAGCCAGAATTCATCCTTTTGTGGATGGGAACGGACGGGTTGCCAGGGCGGTAGCCACCCTGGTGATGTTTTTAGATGGGTATGATATTAGGAGGTTTTTCTCCCTGGAGGAGTATTTTGATAATGATCCAATGAACTACTACTTAACCTTACAGTCTGTTTCTAATCAACTAGTTTTAGATCACCATGAAAGGGATTTGACCCCTTGGTTGGATTATTTTGTTGAAGGAGTGGCGATTGAATTAAATAGAATAAAAGAGGTAGTCAGGAGAATCTCTTTTGACACCCGGGTGAAGGATAAACTAGGGGAGCAGTTAACTTTGAATGAGAGGCAGATGATTTTGATGGAATTTTTACACCGGCACAAAAATATGCAGAATAAAGACTTTCGCAAGATGTTTCCTGACTACTCAGATGATACAGTCTTAAGAGAATTAAGGTTTTTGGCTAAAAAGGGTCTGATTAGAAAAATCGGTGGCACCAAAAAAGCTCAGTATATTTTAAAATAAAATCACTCCCTCAATTTTAGCGGAGGGGGCTGGATTATCATAGAGGGTTTAGTAACTTGCGTACCAGATTTACCAAGTTGGCCAAGTCTTACTCGACCTTCGGCGCTAATATCTACAATTACCCTGGGAGCCGGCATCGGAATTTCCTCATTTCCTGATCTAATATTGCCTTTTCTGTTGGTGCTAGAAAACGCGCCAGGTTTATTAGAATAATCGATCGCCGAGGCAATTCCTCCAAATTCACCAGTTCAACTAATTGCCATATCAATAATGATTATACAATAAAACTCAAGGATTCTAGTCTTGGTTTTTTGGAGCTGACTGATCCATGTCAATAAACCGGTGTTCTCCCATTTCAGTAACCACGACCCGGTCAATTTTACTAAACTGACGTATTATCTCGGCTGTGGCTCGAGTAGAATCTAGCACCTCTTGGGCTAGTGACCTTAAACCAGCAGGTAATTGTGGATCTGTTATTAACATGTCACCAAGCCCTAGTGTTTCGGATAGGGCATCGGCAACTTGTTGCCGCACGGTATTACCTACGAGTTGTGCGCCATCTAGCTGTTGAGCATCTGCAAAAGCTCTTAGTATCCGCGTTGCCTCATCAGGCCGGTTATCTCTAACAGCCTGATCGATTTGCCGGAAGACCGATGCTACAGTTTCTTTGGGGGAGATGTCTTGTTGAGGTTTATCTGTTTCGGAACCGTCCATCATATAACAATATTAACACTAAATGATTAAGGATAAAATTAGGAGGACTTAATTGACTATAAGCTTAATTTGTGATAGGATTTACTCCTATGCAGAACAAGTACCAATTGGCGAGAAAATAACAGGTCAACAATTTGGGGCAATGAGACTTCTATTTTTAGATAATAATCCTGATCAGTTAGATTTGATGCGGTGCAGGTTAGAGGGTATATCAATAATCAGGGAGGTTTTGTATTTTCAAAATGATCAAGAAGCCCTGGTAGCACTTACCGGACAGCCTGGTGCATTTGATGGTGTGGTCACTGACCTCAGGAGGGATGGTCCAGGAACTGGAGAGCGTTTTATAGCTACTCTCAAAAAGATCGATCCTATTGTTCCTATCGCCATTATTACAGGAGAATTATTAACTCGCCAAAAAACCAGAGCGCTCTGTAATGTTGGCGCGGATTTTGTTTTTAATCGATTGGCTTTGTTGACAGAAGACCGTCTGGTAGCGTTATTTACAGAGATGGCTCGATTAGGTCAACAGCGCAGAGATAATCAAATTTTACTGTAGTTTCTATTGTCACATTTTCAGATATGAACTAAAATTCAAGTCAATGACTTTTGATAATTTAACAGAGTATTTTGAGAAACTAGAAGTAACCTCCTCCAGACTGATTTTAATTGATATTTTATCTGATCTTTTTTCTCAAGCTGAAAAGACGGATGTGGCTCAGATTTGTTATTTACTTCAGGGACGAGTTGCTCCTTTTTATGAACCAATTGAGATTGGTATGGCTGAAAAAAATGTGACAGCATCGATTGCCAGAGCCTATGGGGTCAAACGGGAGCTAGTGCTTTCAGAGTACGGCCGGGTAGGGGATTTGGGTCAAGTGGCACAAAATTTAGCTGATCAGAAAAAAAATAAAAGTTCGCATCTTTTAATCTCAGATGTTTTCCAGACCTTATTGGATATAGCTGAAATGCATGGTGAGGGAATGGTAGAAAAAAAGATCGTCTCTTTAGCAAGCCTGTTATCTAATACGAGTGGTAAAGAGGCAAGGCATTTAGTTAGAATTCCTTTAGGAGCTACAAGACTCGGTGTGGGGGATCCAACAATTTTAGATGCTTTTGCCAAATTAAAATTGGGCGATAAAAGCAAAAGAAAATTATTAGAGGGAGCGTATAATAAAGTCTCTGATTTAGGGTTAATTGGAGAGGTTTTGTGGGGTAAGGGTTTAAAAGGCGTTGCAGAATTAGATGTAATGGTCGGTAGGCCTTTAAGAAGTCAGCTTTGTGAAAGACTGACAGATTCAAAAACCATCCTAGAAAAACTGGATGGTTTAGTACATGTCCAGTATAAATATGATGGGTTTAGGGTTCAGATTCACAAAAATGGTGATAAAGTGAGGTTTTTTTCCCGGAATTTAGAGGAGACCACCCCAATGTTTCCCGAGATTGTAGAAGGAGTTTTAAAACAGGTTAAAGCAAAAACAATAATTCTAGATTCAGAGGCGTTGGCTTTTAATCCGGAGTCCGAGGAGTTTTTACCCTTTCAGGAAACTACAAAGCGAAGAAGAAAATATGAGATAGAAAAAATGCAAAAACAGTTGCCTCTAAAGGCTTTTGTTTTTGATGTGATGTATATTGATGGAAAATCTTTAGTGGATACGCCACTCAAAGAACGAATTGAAATTCTAAACAAATTTATAGAGGGTGATGAAATATTAATTCCGCAACCGGGGGAGTATGTTAGTGATCATTTAAGATTGGAGAAGATTTTTCAAGAATCTTTGGCAAAAGGCTTGGAGGGAGTAATTACTAAAAGGCCAGATTCAAAATACGAGGCGGGGGCGAGGAATTTTAATTGGATTAAACTGAAGAGACATTCCAGCGGGGAGTTAAAAGATACTATTGATTGTGTTATCTTGGGATACATTTTTGGCAAAGGCAAGAGAGCTGATTTTGGGGCCGGTGCATTATTAGTTGGGGTTTACGATAAAGATAAAGATGAGTTCCTAACTGTTTCCAAGATTGGCACAGGGTTGACTGATGAAGAATGGAGAGAGGTACATCAAAGGGCGGATAAATTAAAAGTTGATACCAAGCCTGCCAGGGTAAAATCGGTTTTAACCCCGTCTGTTTGGGTGACCCCGGAGATTGTAATTGAGGTATTGGCAGATGAGATTACCATCTCACCCATACACACAGCAGGATATGCTTTAAGGTTTCCCAGGTTAGTTAAATTTAGAGGGTACGATAAGCAAGCTGAGGATGCCACAACTGTTAAAGAGATAAAAAAGATGTACAGTCAGCAATATAAGACCTAACGCTTGGAAGGGAAGGGATATTTTTTCGCACCCTCTGGCGTCTGCACTAAATAAATCCTCGTTCCCGGATTGACGAAACCAGTGTCTGAAAACTCTTCATGTAATAGTTCTTGACAGCCAAAGACGTCTAATACTGCCTCTGGAAAACCAGTAAACATAGCATCAGGAGCACAAAGTTCAGTGTTAAATCGTGCTTTTCCCTGGCCTAATTCAGGCCAGGTATGAACGATAATGGCAGATTCAGCAAGTATTAATCCGCCAGTTACCCCAACCGGAGAGAATTGTTCAAAGAAAGAGCTTCTAGTTGTCCAGCTCATTTTACGAGCCACCTCCCTTAAGGACTCAATTAGTCTAGCAGGGTTATCGAGTAGACCTTGGTGAGCGCCATTTATTTTAGTTATGGCTATTTTGGCAGTGATGTCAGTAAATCTTTCAGGGATACCCATACCTAAATCTTATAAGATTATTGATCCTATATCAATAAAATAGTATCTTTATCTGGTAAAATCATTAAAGATGAAATTAATTGTTGGACTTGGGAATCCGGGGGAGAAGTTTATTAATACCAGACACAATCTGGGCTTTATGGTGGTAGATGAATATGTTAAAAAACATTTAGGACCTAAAATTATCTGGGAGAGTAGTAAAGATTTTAAATCAGAGATGTTAAAACTAAGTAATGATTTATGGTTGGTAAAACCGCAAACCTTCATGAATCATTCAGGAGTAGCTGTGGAAAATATCTGCCGTTACTACAAAATTAACCCCAGCGATTTAATAGTGATCTATGATGATTTGGATCTACCTTTGGGAAAAATAAAAATCAGAATGGGGGGATCAGCAGCGGGACATCATGGAGTAGAGTCAATCCTTGAAAGATTGGGTAAGGATGGTTTCATTAGAATTAGAATTGGCATTGGAAACTTAAAATCAAAGATGGCTGAACAAAAGGATCATTTATTCGATGCCAATCGTTTTGTGGTTGATGATTTTGATCAAAGTGAAAAATCCAAGATTCGGCACGCTGTTAAACAGTCCATCAATGCACTAGATGTTTTAATAAAAGACGGGCTAGAAAAAGTTCAGACTCAGTTCAACTAATGGTTGACACCTATCTTACTAGATATTAAACTAACTCCAGTGAAAAATATTACTCCTCAGGTAGCGATCCTAATCGGCTCGGTACTGATCTCTTTATCGATATTGGTCCATGGTGGAATTATTAAAATAGGCAAGGCTGGTTCTGTGGTGACCCAACCAACTGCTGGGACTCCAGTAGCTCAACCTCAAGCTAAAACAGACACAGAGAGGACTCAGTCATTTAAAAAGTTAGCTGGAGATTTAAAACTAGACACTAAAAAATTCGACGCTTGTTTAGAAGCAGGAGAGAAAGCCTCCTTAGTATCAGCTGATCAAAGTGAAGGTACCACTTTGGGCGTAGGAGGGACGCCCTCATTTTTTGTTAATGGAAGAGAGTTGTTTGTTGGTGCAGCGCCATTTTCCGAGTTTAAGAAGATGATTGATGAGGAACTAAACGGTAGTGCTCCTGTGACCACGGTCAGGAAGACGGTTTCTGTGGGTAATTTACCAGCTAAGGGTAGCGCCTCAGCCCCAGTTACTCTCATTGAGTTTTCTGATTATCAGTGTCCATTTTGTGCCAGGTTTTATTCTGATGCTGAGAAACAAATTTTAAAAGAGTACGTTGATACTGGAAAAGTGAAGCTATACTATCGAGATTTTCCTTTAACTCAAATCCATCCTGGGGCTCAGAAAGCAGCTGAGGCAGCCAGGTGTGCCGGAGATCAAAATAGATATTGGGAGTACCACGATTTGGTCTTTGAAAATCAAGCTAGTATCTTCTAGAAAATGTCAATTTTGGGAAGCATAGTCGTCGCCAATTTACTAATTGGAATGTTGGCGTTGGTAGGGGTTTTTTTGTTGTTAAAAAAAGAATTTATCAACAAACACACCATAACTTTTCTAGTAAGTTTTGCTGCGGGGGTAATTTTAGCAACATCTTTTTTAGATCTATTACCTGAGGCTATCGAAGGCGTAGGGGAGCCTCAGCAGGTTTTACCGTTTACCCTACTTGCCATTGTGTCATTTTTCTTTTTAGAGAGATTTGTTTTGTGGTTTCACCATCATGATGATACGCATGGCGCAAATCCAGCCTCAGTTTTGATATTATTGGGAGATTCACTACACAATTTTATAGACGGGGTAGCGATCGCAGCAGCTTTTTTAACTGATCCAAACCTAGGAATATTAACTACTGTGGCAATTGCAGCACATGAGATACCCCAAGAGTTCGCCGATTTTAGCATTCTGGTTTCTGGGGGAATGAAAAAAACTAAGGCGCTGTTATTTAACTTTCTTTCGGGCTTGACCGCTATTCTGGGAGGAGTAGTCGGATTCTTCTTTCTGGATAAAATTTCCACCCTTTTACCAATAACACTAGCCTTCACTGCAGGGATGTTTATTTATATTGCTTGCTCAGATTTGATTCCTGATCTTCATCGACATCTGGAGGAGAGAAAGGGTTGGATTCAATTCCTACCGTTTTTGTTTGGCATCGGATTAACTTGGATTATGGTAGTGAATTTAGGTCACTAGAGAGCTTATAAATTATTGTTTCGCCATGTTGAAAAACCTCTTCGCCTAAGTTGGCAAACTTACCTGCAGCTAATTTAGGGTATTTTTGTCTTTCTAGATCGCCAATAAAAACATAGGAGATATTATATTTTTTTATCAGCTGTCGCGTTTCGTTTAAATCTTCACTTTCATACAAAAGCTGTACCTCGGGAATACGAGAGGAGATGCCACTGTAATCTCCTCTCCACAGCCATTCGTGAACTGGCCATCCGGCTACCGTCGGCAACCCTGTGTTAGCGGATACCCGGAGGTAATCTGTATAAGAATCTCCGTTTGCTTCCAGGATAATTGGTTGTCCCTGAACGTTGTTTCTTAACCAAATAATCCCTAGGTAATCGCTGGGGTGGGTAGATGATAAATATTTTAATCCATCAAGATCTGTGGCCGACTGAAGGTTATTATAGTATGAGCTGATGGCAAAGTAGGGATATACTGCAACTAGGGTAAATAAGAAGCTAGCGGGTAATAAATATAAATAGGAAGGTTTGGAGCTAATGATTCTGACAATCAGATACCCTGAGAGTAGTCCCAGGATTGTGAAAGCCTGGTATCCAAATTTAAAAACTGTGTTAGCCCGGTAGTGTTGTGGATAAATATCTTTAGCATAAAATATCTCGGGAATTATTACTAAAATTAATGCAGCTGTGGCAAGGGAGAGTATTAGTAAGTCAAGACTGATGATCTTTTTATCTTTCAGGATGACAAATTTTATAAATCCACTCATTAAAAACAATGGGAATCCCCAAAGTATGAGTAGCATCCAAAATGGTGAAAGTGAGCAGTGGTTTGCTTCAAATAAGAATGGGCCAATTTTTCCAATATCTATTAAAAATTGAGGGGCGCACAGCACTCCAATGCCTGAGGCAAAAGGGGTGAAGTGGATCCAAAATGGTAAGGAGAAAATGATGGTTAAGAAAAAAATTATACCAATTTTTAATAGAGATTCCCGAGAAAACTTTACAAATAAAATTATTGATAAAACTAGTAGATAAATTGGTCCATCTAAAACATTGGTCATTAAAAATATAGATAGCAGTAATCCTAAAACACCGTAATCAAAAAGAAAAAGCCTCTTTTGAAAAAAAATTTTAATAATGATCGCCAAAAATAATAAGACGAAAGGAATATTAAAAACATGTCCATGCAGATCAGATACGACAAAAGAATATAAGGGAAATTCGTGAATAGTATTGGGGATAAAACGGGTAGCATTTGGATACCAGTACTCGCCAAAGTTTAGTTTTAAGGGTAGTTGCCAAAAAGGAACGGGGTTTTCAGCTGGGACATAACTTTGAAAGAAAAGATAAATAGGATGTAAGTTACCTCCTAATGTCACCAAGAAAGCACTGATAGCTCCGGCCGTAAGCATTAACTGCTTAGAGTCTGGTTTAAAAAAATAAAATAAGTTAGCACTGATAGAAAATGAAGCTGTTAGACAGATAGCAAATATTGTAGCCAATACTAAATTATAGGAGATGGCAGAATCGATAGCGGATAATTTCATTAAAACTGCTGCCGACAAATGTCCAAAATAATAATAGTTAATCGTTAATGGTGTCATCCAGATATCTTTTGGAGGAAAGTAGTCGCTTCTTAATATCGAGTTGATAAAACCAAAATCCATGAACTTCTCTAAGCCATAGAGAGATGGTTCGTGGGATCTGATAAAAGCCCAAAATATTAATCCGGCCGTAAACAAAATCTCACTGAGCAGTATTTGATATTTTGAGTCAAGTATTTGATTAAATAATTTATTTTTAAACAACAGATATAAGTTTAACAAAAGACAGATCAAGGTAAGCAGATATACAGTGAATGTATTAAACGGAAGGATATACAAACTTCCAAGTAGCCAACTGAGATATCCTATAACTACCAATCCAATAACCTTGGAAAATATGTATCCTTTATCAAAAAAGGATCCAAAGATCTGTATGGTTAGGGGAAGAAATGCTATCCCTAATAAAAATAATACTACCCACCACTGAAGTATATAAAATATGTTTTCCGACATCAGCTACCTTCCACCATATCGTCCAAGTTGACTTTGGATCAGTCCTTTGTCTTTATAAATTCTATGGAAGCAACGTAGTGCTGCTAGGAGATAACTTAAAGGAAGAGGCTTTCCGTCTTTTTCTAAACCATAAGAAATCGGTACCTCAGTGTATGAATAATTATGCATCCAGGAAACTATAGCTCTTATCTCAGTTTGATACATGTGAAAGGGGCCCTGGACTGCCGAACTCCATTTTTCTGGCGGTACCACACTAAACATATCTTTAATCACTTGACTTCTAAAACCCTGAAAACCGCTAGCAGCATCAGTTAAGTTAGTATCTAGAAATAGATTAGAAAGTAGTGTCGCCGACCTACTCGCTAGTTGTCTTTGCCATGGGTAGGTATTAACTCCTCCGTTATTAAATCTGGTTGATAGAACTATGTCATAATAATTTAACTGTTTTACTAAATTGGACAATTCTTCGGGTAAATGACCTCCACCGGAATCAATCTCTATGACCCTATCTCCCAACTTAGCTGCGGTCTCTAAGCCCTTGAGATAGGCATAGGCAAAAGTATTGTCTTTGACAATTACACTACTAGCTATTCCTGGGAATTCTCTCTGTAACAGCAAATCTATCTCCTGAGTATTTTTAGGATCTAAACCCGAATGCATTGCCACTAGAACTTTAGTATCCAAACCTGTTTGAGCGGTAGTTTTAAGGATTCTCCCGATAAATGGATGAACGGTTGGTGCCGGAACGTTTAGTGAATCGATCACTACTACTAAATCAGCTTTTTTTTCAGTTGTCATGTTGGTCTTCATATATTAATTCTTTCCTTCTCTTTTTTAAAGATCATCAATGTTTTCCCTGTTTTTCATCTTTTAATCTCTCCGATAATAAAAGCAACAGCTCCGTTAGGATAATAAACAGTTTTTTTAAGGGAGAATTTATCGGCATATTCTGATTGGCTTAAGTAGTCTGGACTTAAGGAAAATAGCTGTTTTCTTGCTAAGTCTACGATAGAAGAATTTCGATAAAAATCACCACCGCGACATTTATTTTGACATAGATTTTCCGGGTCATAAAATTTGAGAAATATATCTGCCCCATTAAACTCACCACTGAGATACATCTCATCGTAGGCATCGCTTTGTGAAAGAAAATAACTCATAATCTCTCTTGGTCCATATTGCCAACCCCAGTAATCTGAGGAGTATCGAGGATATTCCCGGAAATATTTATCTCTGTAATTATTTATTGATAATGCAAGTACGACAAAAAACGAAAGTAGTAGAATAAAACGCATCGGTAAAATAGTAGGATACTTTAAATTAACCATAATCTTTAATAAATATGATAATCCTACCCCAGTCAGAATGGTAAAGGGGATAACTCCTAAAAGAGACCGATGAGAGAATGGCCCTTCAGCAACTACAGTTGAACCTATTGGATAGAGAAAAATAAGAAAAAAAATTATTAATAAAAATCTTTTGTGATTTTGAAAAAGAAATAATAGGCCGAAGATAATTAAAGGTAATTGAATTAAGTAGAGTTCACCCATTCCTCTCACAGAATGACGAGTAATAAAATGTCCCGGCATATCGATGTCACCTTTAGTGAATAAAAAATCAGCTGAAAAGTGTTCTAAGTATGTTTTAATGATCGGTCCCGAGATAGATTCCAGGCTCATTCCTTGAGCAAACGGAGAGACACTCTGAAATCTAGTCAAAGCTTGACCGGCGAGAGTGGCCTGAATAAAGGGCAAAAAACCAACGATTAAAATCGTCGCAGTTATAAAAAAAGTAGATCTTTTAACCTGGATAATTGATCTATAATAAATTACGAAAAGCAGAGAGAGTAATGGAAGCATAACTAGTTGAATCACATATGCCGTATAAAATGTCACAACAAAAGAGACAGCGGATAAAGGTAATAGATAGGAGGATTTATTATCTGAGGTAATGAATTTATAGAAAAACAATAAAGATAAGCTGAGAAAAAATGGCATGGGGATATACTCAAAACCCGACCTGCTGAAGTGAATGTGCCAAGGTGAAACAGCCAGGAAAAGTGCAGCGCTCAGTCCAGAAACTTCTTGCATGTTACGACCTCTGGTATTTAAAGAGGCTTTAACTGCTAAGTATAATATTAATATGGTGAGCGTTCCGTAAATTGCCATGGTCAGCCTGACAGATAACTCACTTAATCCTAATAAGGCAACGATCGGGATCATGCTGTATATAGCAACAGGGGTGCGGTAATCTCCGAACGACTGAAAATAAAAAGGAAAAGGTTTGTTATATTCATCAGCGCCAGTTGCCAGCAATTTATAGGCATTAAATCCGTTGGCTGCTTCATCAGCGAAAAATCCAGCAGGAATTTGATCTAGTTGGTAAGTTCTTAAAAATAATCCAAGAATAAGAATTAAAAAAAGACAGACTAGGTATAAATTATTGGGATAACTTTTCATTTTTAAAGATCATAATTTTTGGATGATCATAAACGGTAAAAGACTCGTCAGCGTCAAAATCATTGATAGCTAAATTAGTAAAAGGAATTTTTGGATAGGATGAGAATTCGGCAACCTTGGTATAGTCTAACTGCTGGTTAAATAATTTTTGATAGTAATCAGCTGATTGGCGGTAACACCTAGAAGTAGGTAATGTTTGACAGTTGGTTAGTTTCATTAAGGGCACGTATAATCGATTACTGGCAATAATAAGATAATCGGCCTGGCCAAGAATATTATTAACCCTATCCCACTTAGCTGGAGTGTCGGGCTCATACATAGGTAGCTCTAAACTTTGGTAACGACCAAAATTATCTGTAGGTAACTCATCATCCCAGTGTTCACGGGCGATTACTGCTGTTTGAGGGATCTGGGAGTTAATCCATTTTGTGGCAGTAACCCGGGTATTATCTGTGGAATAAATTTGCAGGAAAGATAAAGGCCAAACTAGAAGTAGAGCAATAATTAGAGAGCTCAGCATTATAAATAATGACTTAGGTAAATATTGTTTGATAACTTCATATAACTCAAAGAGCAAGAAGCCTGCTGACAAACAGAATAGGGGATAAAGCGGTAGCATGTATCTCATGAACCCAACCGCAAAACCACCAACAACCAGAAAATATATCCAAAAAAAAGTTACAGGAATAAGGATTAACCATCTTTTTTTAAATACTGAATAGATGGTAATATATAAAATTCCAGATAAAGACAAGACAGAAAGAATCGGACCCAACCCCCAAAGAATATTTTTTAGTTCATAAAGATAACTCACTTTCCCGACGTACTGCAGTGTATAGGGGAAGACAAAAGCGTCTTTAGTCATCACTTGTTGTTCCATTGTTTGACGGAAAAAAGTTGCAAAATCAATTAAGGCGAAAGGTTCAGAGATGGCAAAAGTTATAAATATCAGCAACAATGTTGCAACTAAGGAAACAACAGATTTATATATTTTATGTCGATTAAGATGTAAGGGAATAGATATTAGGAGCGGAACGAATAAAATCAGAGCGCTAGTTTTGGTAGCTAAAGCCAACCCCAAAGATACCCCACCAAAGTAGAGGTATCTTAAATGATTAGACCAGCGGTATTTCACGAGTAGATATAAACAAACAGTTATGAAAAAGGTGAGTGGCGTATCTACAGCATAAAAATGAGACAGTTGGATTGGTAGGACTGAAATAGCATAGAATAAAGAGGCGAGTAGGGCAGCTATTTTATTAAAGATAAGTTTGGTTAGTAAATACAATACTAGAACAGTTCCCGTATCAAATAAAGCTGAGAGAAATCTACCAACAAGGTTAATCTGGTCATATCGGCTATATAATGGGTCAATTAATCCCGCCAGGTTACCGGCAATAGCCAGTAAATAAATTGGCAAACTACCGTAAGCAAAAAACTCAGGATTAAGATTGTTAGGCCAACTAATTTTGTTTGTCACCATAGTGATCATCCGTTCGTCGGGGTGTAGGTGATAGCCTTGATCCCAATTTAATCCGTAGACCCGGAATATAAATGCCAAAACAATAATAATTGTCAGGATTAGGTTAGATCTGTAAAATGAGCTCATATTCCTCCTTAGTTTTAGGTATCATTTTTTTATAGATTCTGATCACCGGATGGTCAAATACCGACCAAGTCTCTTCTCCAACTTCATCAGGAATCTCCAGCTTCCACCCCTGAATCTTTAGTTGAGGATATGAGGTAAAGATCTTAACTTCCTGAAAACCTAGTTGAGATGCAAAAAGACGATTATAAAAGTTTGCTGTAATGGGGAACTGATCCGGTAGTCTTTGATGGTTAATAAAAACCCGTCGGGATTGGATAATAAAATAATCAGAGGTTACTAAGGAACTTATTAGATCTGTTTGTACTTCTTTATTTTCCTCTAACTGATAAAAATCTAAGCCTAGCTTTTGGTAGTTTCCTGTTAATGGAACATCAATCATATTACCTCCTTCGAGTAAGATTATTGAGTTAGGAGGAATATTTTGACTAATCCAGTCTGTGGCAGTCTGTCGGACATCCATCCTTTGGTAAATAGACAAAAAGGATAATACTGAAATAAGGTGCAGTAGTAATAAAGTGACTAATACAATTATTGTCATCTTTCTTCCGGTGAAATTACTAAGATGAAAAATCAGTAGTGCTGAGAACAGAGCAAAAAAAGGAAAGGTGGGGGAGGAAAATCGAGTCCATTTAGCAAATAAAAAGCTGTTAAAGAAGAAGAATAAACCAAAGGTTAATATTAGCAGAAACAATTTTCGGTCTCTTTTAATAATACAAAAATAACTGCTAACACCTAGTCCAGTTAATCCGAAGATTTCCAGGGTTGGACCAAGGGCGTATGGGTAGATCTTCTCTAATTGAAAGATTATAGGGATAGTATTGATAAATTGACGAGTATAAAAAACTACAAATTTTCCGGCTGCTAATCCGCCTTCGTAATCTAAGTTAGACTTAAATGCTGAGTAATCTAAAATCACAAAAGGGGCTGTTATAAAGAAAAATAGGCAAGCAGTAGTTAGGGAAAAGAATAAATATTTTACCTTTTGTAGAATAGAATTAGGAGTTAAAAATACTAGAGCTATTAATGGGATGATCATTAAAAAACTACTCACTTTAACTGCCAGTCCTAACCCTAAACAAACCCCAGCCAAGAATAAGTATCTTACTTGTTTGCTACTGTTAAATCTAAGTTGGCAAAGCAAATTAAGCAGAATAAAAAAAATTAAAGTAGATTCAGGTGTCGCAAAATGAGCTTGTTGAATCAACCCAGGAATAGTAGCAACAGTAAAAGTAGCAAGAAGAGAGTAACGGATTGTCAGTAATTGCCGGGAGATAAGATAAATTATTGGGATACTCAAAGTAGAAAAGAATGCTGAATAGAATCTACCGATTAAAAATGGTGATATCAGTAGGTTTAAGCTTTCTAGAACCTCCTTAGTAAAATAAATTAAGTAGATAGTAAATGTACCGTAGGAAAAAAAATCAGGGTGCATCTGATAAGGAAAATTAAGTTGATTAACTGAGGTGACTATATGGTATTCATCCGGGTGGGTAAATATTCCTTGACCCCAATCTAGGTTGTAAAATCTTAAGAAACCCCCGGTAACTGTGATGATAATGATGAGTAAGAGCTCACGTTTCATGATGTACCAAATCTGCCACTTTTTGTCCCATCTCGACAGCATAATTTGTCCCTCTATCCCAAGGGTAGACCATATCCATGTTGGCCAAATAAATATTATCTAACGGTGTTTTAAAATTTGATAAGTTTTTTTTGTAACCTACTGTTACTACTGGTTGGGCAAAGGGAGCAGAAAACAAAAAGCAGTCAGTAATGGTTTGTTTGTAATCTGGTTTTAGCTTATTAAGATATGGATCAAAAATTTCCAGCAACTCTTTAGCAGATAATTTTAAGTATGGATGATTAGTTGGCAAGTAATTACCAACATAGATAATATGTTGATTATTATAAAAGACTTTATCCATAAAATTAGTGTGTTCTGCCAGAACCAAAAACGGCCAGTTTTTTTCAGTGATATTTAACCAGTAGGTATCTTTTAGGAATGGTTGATTAAGACACAAGATTAATACTTGAGCATGTAAATGTGAGATGGAACAGATTTTCTTACTGTAATCTGCTGGCAGACCAGGTGTGATTTTAGAAAATATTGGTGATGGCAGGGTGCAGATAACTTTGTCAACGATTATCGTTTTGGGTACTTTGTTTAGCAAAATAGACAAGTTGGTGTGGTCTTTATTAGTAATCTTTAATACCTTCGAGTTTAATAAAACTTCACCGCCTAATTTTTTGATCTCAGTCAATAGATGTTCAGCAAATAATTGAAATCCACCATCTGGATAAGCAAGAGAGGGGGTACGTTTTTTAATTCTAGCCCAAAACCAACTAAGCGAGATGTCATCTTTATAGTTTGAGAATTTCCCTTGAAATAAAGGTTGCCAAATTAAGTTAGTCGCATTTTTCCCCATGGTTTTTTCTAGCCAAGGTAGGGCTTTGATACTTTCAAAATTGCGATAATTGTTACTAATTTTTAAGTAAGATAAAGTTAGACCCATTCGCAACTTATCAATTAAACTCAATCTTGGTAATCCCAATAATGAGAGGGGGGAATCTAGCGGGTAAAGCAACCCATCAATCATTACTTTAGTGGTGGGTCTTTTAATAATTACCTTGTGGCCTATCTCTTTAGCCAAACCTAGTACAAATTCATCATTAGTAAACCAATGATGGTAGGCCTTTTCCAAACTCCAATTCCAGTTTGGTTGTTTAAATCCTACCGCCAAGCCACCCACTTGTGTATCTTTCTCAATTAAAACAACCTGCTGACCTAGTTTTAACAGGGTATAGGCAGCTGATAATCCACCAAAACCAGCTCCCAAAATAGCAATCTTCACTATGTAATTGTACGAGTTTACTGATTTTCAGTCCAGACACTTAATGTTCGGGTCATAATGTTATTTAAAATTACTAAATATTTGGGGTCATAAATAAGGTCTTCGGCAGGTTCATTATTTACGACGCTGTCTCTAGTGCGGACAAATTTAGGAGAAGTACTAGTATCAGGATTTAGATACATGACCGATCCTCGGATGGTTAACTTAGGAGCCTCGATTGTTGATGGACAGCTACCTGCGGAAAAGCCACTGCAAAAATTGCCGTATACTATCAAGACGGCATCGATATTGGTGACGGTGGGGGCGATATTAATATCTCCCTGGACAATAAAGACTAACCCTTGGGCGTTGCCATTTCCTGAGGTAATATTCTGATTAATAAGCAGATTACCGTCAATAAAAAGTAGCCTGACTGGGTTACCCGAGATACCCCCACCTATGGTTAGATCGCCATTGTTTACCCAGTAAATATGGGCATCATTACCAGAGAATACTATCTGTTGATGATTTATGCCACCAACTAATTTTGGTTGTTTATTAACCTTACCAGAGATGGTTTTAGCCTGTTCATAGAATATTGATCTCATCTCAAGATAGGTAGGGATGCCAAATTGAGGGATTAAAGCCCGGTTTGAGGTAATGCATTTGTCGTTAAAGCTAAATTTGCTGGAGATTAAGTTATTGTCGGCTGCGGTTAACAGGCCCTGATTGGTTTGGACTGTGACTGAATATTTATCTGTTCCAGAGCAACTAGTGGAAGTTTGGGCCAGAGGTGAACGTGGATATATAGTTAAGCTCAGGGAGAGAAAAATTAAAGGCAGGAAGTATTTGTACATGAGACTATTTAGAGTATAACAGAAACTATTTAACCGCTCTGGTTAGATTGGTATAATATCTCCCATGAAACTAAATGCTAAACAGTTAAGAAAGGGTATGGGGTTTAGGGAATTGGGTATAGGGGATAGAAATGAGATTTATATTATCTTGGACAATGTTTTGGATACCTATAATATCGGTAGCATTTTTAGGTTGGCAGATGCTGTAGTAGCGAACAAAATTATATTAACTGGTGGATCAACAACCCCGCCGAATCCAAGAATTAAAAAAGCCTCTATTAATACAACAGAGGTGGTGTCGTGGGAGTATGTCGAATCGGCCAGCGTCGCAATTAAAAATTTACAATTGCAAGTTGAAAATTTGCAGGTGGTGGCAGTAGAGCAATCTAAGAATTCAGTTCCTTATGATAAATTTAACTACCAGTTGCCACTATGTTTGCTGGTTGGGCATGAGACAGATGGGGTATCACAGGAGGTTTTGGATCTTTGTGATGGGGTGGTGGAGCTACCGATGTATGGAGTAAACATATCCTTGAACGTCATGGTTTCCCTAGGGATAGTATTATATAAAACCCTGGAAAAGGCTGATACTAAGTAATCTCAAAGCATTGACAGCTAAGATACACTCAGGTAGAATATCCTCACCTCGTTTGAGGTGATTGGGGCAAGTTCAAACAAGAAAACTACTCACATCTTAATATTTGCACTTTAACAACCGAACAAGCAACAACCGCTCTTCGGTTTTTTTGTGGTCTAATGGACCATCGATTGATTTCAGAAGAGTGGTGGGAAAATAAATATACAAGTAGTCAACTTGTTAATTCCAAACAACAATGAATTCACGGTACAAATCGTACAGTGTTTTTTGAGTTACGGAAAAACTTTACAAAGAAATGAAAGTTTCTTTTATTGAGAGTTTGATCCTGGCTCAGGATGAACGCTGGCGGCGTGCCTTAAGTATGCAAGTCATGGGGGTTCCGCAAGGAGCAACCGGCGGACGGGTGAGTAATGCATGGGAATCTACCTTAAAGTTGGATATAGCTTGCCGAAAGGCAGGGTAATCTCCAATGTGTACTGAGATCGCAAGGTCGAAGTATAAAGAGCAATCGCTTTAAGATGAGCCTGTGTCCTATCAGCTAGTTGGTGGGGTAAAAGCCTACCAAGGCGACGACGGGTAGCTGGTCTGAGAGGATGGTCAGCCACAATGGGACTGCGACACGGCCCATACACCTACGGGTGGCGCAGCTAGGAATTTTCGACAATGGGCGCAAGCCTGATCGAGCGACGCCGCGTGGAGGATTGAAGGTCTTTTTGATTGTAAACTCCTTTTGTAGCCGAAGATTATGACGGTAGGCTACGAATAAGCCGCTGCTAACTACGTGCCAGAAGCCTCGGTAATACGTAGGCGGCAAGCGTTATCCGGAATCATTGGGCGTAAAGAGTTGCGTAGGCGGATCGGTGCATCTTGCTATAAATATTCCGACTTAATCGGGATTCACGGCAAGATATGGCTGATCTGGAAGATGTGAGGGGGTGTTGGAACAGATGGTGGAGCAGTGAAATGCGTTGAGATCATCTGGAACGCCAAAGGTGCAGACAGACACCTAACACATTCTTGACGCTTAGGCACGACAGCTTGGGGAGCGAAGCAGATTAGAGACCTGCGTAGTCCAAGCCGTAAACGATCTCTGCTGGATATCCGGGACTTGTCCTGGGTGTCGAAGCTAACGCGTTAAGCAGAGCGCCTGGGGAGTACGGCCGCAAGGCTAAAACTCAAAGGAATTGACGGGGAGGCGCACAAGCAGTGGAGCGTGTGGTTTAATTCGATTCAAAGCGAAAAACCTCACCAGGGTTTGACATGTATCTGCAAGCGCACGGAAACGTGTGATCTTCGAGAGTGATACACAGATGCTGCATGGCTGTCGTCAGCTCGTGGCGTGAGCTGTACCGTTAAGTCGGGTAACGAGCGCAACCCGCACCGTATGTTAAATAATTCATGCGGAACTGCCCCATTTTTGGGGAGGAAGGCGCGGATGACGTCAAGTCAGCACGGCTCTTACACCCTGGGCAACACACACCCTACAATGGCGAAAAACAACGAGTTGCAAGCCGGTAACGGCAAGCTAATCTCTGAAATTTCGCCTCAGTTCAGATTGAGGTCTGCAACCCGACCTCATGAAGGAGGAATTGCTAGTAATCGCGAATCAGCAGGTCGCGGTGAATACGTTCTCGCCTCTTGTACACACTGCCCGTCAAGGCAGCAAAGTTGGGGGCACCCGAACTTCCACTATGTGGGAGGAAGGTGAAACCAGCGATGAAGCTTAAGTCGTCCACTAATGTGAGCGACCTCTGATAGTAACATCAGAGAAAAATCCGACTGATATCGGTGAAGTCCTACTTGAAATTCGGGTTAACTTTGGTTAATCTAGAATCAAGGGAGAATACCGAGGGAAGTCTGCGATGCTTAAGCAGTATACCAACAGCAATTGGCTCAAAGATTATAAGAAGAATCTAGATTTATCTAGTATTCAAAGAGATGTTTTGATTGGAACGATTTTAGGAGATGGCTCTTTTAAAATCTCTCGTTCAGGAAAAGCAGCTCAATTACAAATCTGTCATTCTTTTTCTTCTAAAGACTATGTCTCTTGGAAGAAGCAGATATTTGAAAATTGGGTTTTTGCAGAACCGAGATACCATCAAATAAATAACTCGTTAATTTTCAGAACGATATCTCACACTTTAATTTTTGAGTACATGAGATTTTTTTATAAAGAGAGGATCAAGATTATTCCACAAAATATTAAGAATATTTTAAAGAGTAATTTAAGTTTAGCTGTATGGTTCATGGATGATGGTAACGGTTACCTAAAAAGAAATGCATTTAGGATTAGTACCTATGCTTTTGGATTAAATGGCAACCTATTACTCCAAGAATGCTTAAGTCAGAATTTTGGATTACAAACAAATTTAGTTAGGGATAGTAAAGGATTTCAACTTTATGTCCCGGTTAGAGAGGGTGAGAAGTTTAAAAAACTTATTTCACCATTTGTAATTCCCTCGATGAAATATAAAATCGAGAATCGCAGCCCCCGTAGAGACTGATATGGAAGGTACCAGATATTCTGGAAGTAAACTTCCATTAAACGTCGGCTCCAGTGAATAACTGGATGAAGATATAGTCCATGCCCTCAGTAATGAGCGGGTAAACATGAACAAGGTATCCCTACCCGAAGGTGGGGATGGATCACCTCCTTTCTGGAGATTTGATCTAACTGATGGATTCCTGAAATCTTGCTTTGCAAGTAGGCCGAAAGGCCTGCCGGCAGGCAGGCAGGTAGCCACGGTTACGATCCAGATACCTCTCACGCTTCAACAGCCTCAGCGCAAGCTAGAGATGTTGGGGACAGGTATCAAGAAGTTTGAAGCTCTTCTTAAAAAAGGCTTCCCCACCACTATTCTGGAATTAATTATCTTTAATTCCAGGTCAGGACTGGCGTAGCCATGTTCTATTTTGGAATTAATTATCTTTAATTACAGATCAGGTTGATAAAAATATGATAGAGAGACATGACGGTTCTAGTGATATAGGTAGATATATAGATAGGGATCCAGCGGTGCAGATATCTAAAGGACTATGGTTGGTAGCAGCAATAGCTAACACCATCTGTGGGGTAGCTATGGGAGCCGAAAGGATTGCACGTTTTTCAGGTCGAGTCAGAAGAGTATTTACTCCAACTCATATAGAGCTTCCTTGAGGCCTCGACCGGATTCGCACCGGTGTACGAAGTTTTGCAGACTCCTGGATGACTACTCTCCCACGAGGCCAGAACGGCGGATTCTTTACGTGGGCGATGTTGGGATCGAACCAACGACCTCGTCTTTATCAGAGACGCGCTCTACCACTGAGCTAATCGCCCAAAGTTCCAATATTTTACCTTTTACGGAGTAAACAGGCAAGCTCAGCTTATCATGATTATGAGATAATAGCGATGTGATCAGGCGTGAAGTTATAGTTATTCTACTGCTGTTGTTTTTGAGTCTGCCCACAATTCAGGATCTTTTGTTTCCAGGACCATTTACCTCACATGATCTGACTCACCATATCGTCCGCCAGATCGATATGAACCGGCTGTTATCGGAGGGTCAATTTCCACCCCGTTGGTCCGGGGAGTTAAATAATGGCTATGGCTACCCGCTATTTTTATTTAACTATCCGCTACCGGCCTTGGTTGGTCAATTATTTCATTTATTGGGATTAGGCTATATAGACAGTGTTAAGGCAATCTTAGGGTTGTCGCTTTTAGGGTCTTCGGTAACCATGTATTTATTTTTAAGATCACTGCTGGGAAATCGCACCGCTGCATTTTTAGGGGCCATCTTTTATCTGTATGCCCCAGTCAGATTTTTAAATGTCTATGTCTCAGCTGCCTTAGGGAATGCCCTAGCCCTTTTGTTTGTGCCGTTAGTATTTTTATCCGTAAACAAGTTAGCTAAAACTGGTAAGAAGCTCTGGATCATGGGGGGAGCAATCAGTTTTGCGGCTTTGGTAACCTCTCATAACGTCACAACTGTGATGTTTGCTCCGGTAATAGCCGGGTTTAGCCTGGTGGCCCTTTATCTCAACAACCCTCGTTTTATGAAGCAGATACTTGTAATGTTTCTTCTGGGGCTTGGTCTCTCTGCCTGGTTTTGGCTGCCTTCATTAGTAGAGAAACAATATATCCGCTATGACCAATATATGGATAATTTTTTTGCTAGCCGTTTTGTGCCGTTTAAAGATATTCTTTATTCAACCTGGGGGTACGGCTCGGATTTTTCCCGACAGGTCGGAATTGCTCATTGGTTGGTGATGGTAGGACTGGTAATTAGTAGTACATATTTGCTGGTTAAGGGAGGGATTAAAGTAAAAGAGTGGGTAACACTAGGAACTTTTTGTTTGACAGTTTTTATAGGCGCAGTATTTTTAATGACGGAGTATAGCAGGGTATTTTGGGGGAGCGTTCCGCTTTTGGAGTATGTCCAGTTTCCAGCCAGATTTTTGACCCCGGCGGTATTTGCTGCATCTATTGCTGTAGCTTTGCTAGTGAAGCATCTTCCATTCAGGAGTATCTTGCTTGTCGGATTATTAGGGCTAGTTTTATATGCCAGCCGTAATAACATGTCCATCAATCAGTCGGTTGAGTATAGAGATGATTACTATCAAACCTTAAAGTATACCTCTACTGCCTATGATGAGCATTTACCAAATTGGGCTAGACCAATGATGGTACTCTCACCAGGGAAGTTCAGTGTGCTACAGGGTAAAGGAGTTGTTCATATAGACAAAAATTACTCATCTGAGGTTAAGGCTACCTTTATCACCGATGAAGAGACTACTCTCCAATTTAATCAATTTTATTTTCCCGGCTGGGAGATCAAGGTGGATGATAAAAAGGTGAATTTTGATTATCTGCTAGAAGGAGAGAGTAAAGGATTCCCGGTGTTTAAGGTTCCACAGGGTATGCACCAGATTGAAGCTGTATTTAATAAAACATTTATTAGAAGTCTGGCTGATAATATTAGCCTCTTCTCGGCAGTAATTATGGGAGTATTCTTTTCTAGTGTCATATATAAAAAAAGAGTGCTACGATAGGAGAAGATGTCCTCTCAAAAAGGTATTGCCCATATTATCTTGCTGGTTGTCTTACTGGCTGGCCTAGCCCTTGGAGTTTACCTGGTCCAACAAAGAACTAATCTTTTCTCCAAAGCTTTTAGTAATGATAAAAGTGTTCAACAATTAACTAATGAGCTAGTTTCTTTAAATTCCCTTGCAGGGAGAAGTGCCCAAGATGATGAACAAATCAGTAAAATGTTGGCAGTAGCTACCAAAAGAAAAGATAAATTGTTAATGGAAGCTGAGGAAGATCCGCAGCTTTTTTTGGATCATGCTAGGCTCGTGTCTTCACGAACAGATTTTCCTGGTGATATTCAAAAGTATATTGAAGAGGAGAAGACTTTGCAGGGATATTTTGACGCTCGACATATTGATAGTTTTGATGAGCAAAAATCCCGGAAGGTATTTTTTATAAGGACAAAGGAAGAAAATATACAGCTATTTTTTGTTTCTCCTCCTGACAATGTCATAAACAACTCAAAAATTGAAGTGACTGGAGTATATCTGAGCAATAGAGCGGTCTTGCAATCATCAATTTCCAACGAACGATATGGAGTGAGAGTTGTTCAAGGAGGAGAAGGTCAGTTTCCAACGCTAGGCACGATCAAGGTAGCAGTTTTCTTAATTAATTATAGTGATAATCCAGGGGAGCTTGTAAGTAGAGAGACGGTAAAAAAGCTTGTTTTTTCTGATGACAGATCAACTTCTAAATTTTTTGAGGAGACCTCTTTTGGACAATTAAAAATGACTGGTGATGTTTATGGGTACTTTACTATTCCCAAAAGAAATCCCAATGATCCCCAATCTAGCTGTCCTTTTCTTTTTTATGAAGAGGAGACTCAGAAACTAGCTAAAAAACAAGGTATTAAGGTTGATGACTATGATTCTCTGGTTTTTGTACTAACTGGATCAGGAGATGGTTGTGGATTTGGTGGAATGGCTACCTTAGGAGGAAAACCAGGACTTGTGGATATTAAGTTGTACCGTGCTCCCCAGGTTTATACCCATGAATTGGGACATAATCTAGGAGTTGATCATGCTAATTTATTGAAGTGTGGCTTAACATCCGTCGATGATTATTCTCGTTGTCTACCAATTAATCAAAGGTTCTTTAGAGGGATTGAGTATGGAGATCGTTACGATATTATGGGATATTCCTCTGGCTTCAATCAATTTAATGCCCCACATAAAATAGCTGTAAATTGGATTTCTGGAGGAAAAGTTCAAGAGGTGACTGCAGACGGTATTTATACTATCACTGTTCCTCTTGAGACGAATATTGATAATGGAATTTACGTGCTGAAAATTCCTAAGGCTAACAGTAACGAACATTACTACCTAAGCTTGCGCAAAAAAATGGGATTTGATAGCGATTTGCCCCAGGGAGTTGTTGATGGGGTAAGCGTACATATTTGGGATGGGATTATTTCACACCCAACTTTATTTGTAGATACTACTCCAGGAAGCTCGGCCATTCTAACTGAAGATTTTGCTGACGCTGGGTTAAAAGATGGAAACTATTTTTATGATTCTGTAAATAAAATTCAGGTAAAACAATTGATCCATTCAGGTGATTCAGTTAGCTTAGAGGTTAAGTTTAACGTTCAGACCTCACCTAGTAATCCCATACCGCCGATCCCTAGTCCAACATCAATGAAAGGTTGGGCAGTGACGGCTAATCCTGTTTGCCAAAACGGAAATAGACCAATCGGTCAAGGGAATATCTATTATACTGTTTGGCCAAGGGTTCCTTACAACTTAAATAATCCTTTGCAGTGGGTTTATCCTGAAGCGTCACCCGGGGCTCAGACAGCGGTAATTTATACCGATAATGACGCTAATAATGTTTATGTAGGGTTTAAGGATGAAAAGGGCAACTCCTTAGTTCCCATTGATAAACCACCAGATCCCAATATTGAATATGGTAAATATTTTAATCTCCAAACCCCTTTAGCTAGGTGGAATCGTGCACTAGTTCCAAATTGGCCACCGGTTATAAAAATTAATTTTCGAGCTCCGGATTCTTGGTGTAACTAATCTTCGTAGTATTCCCGGAGCCTAAGATTAGAGGGTCCGTTTCTCAGTACCCGTTTTGCAGCTACTAAGGCATAACGGACCTCTCCTAAGGTAATGCCTAGCTGGTGGGCTATGTCGATAGGTGTGAGGACTTCTTGACCACTCAAGCCAAAACTCATAGCAAGCACATCCTGCTGCCTAGGTTTCAGTCGGCTGATAGCTGTTGCTATTTCTTGTGTTAGCATACTTGCCTCAACTTGTTTTGTAGGATCAGCGCTAGGGTCAGCAACTAGATCTGCCAAAAATTGCGTATCCTCCTCGTTACCCATTGGGGCATTCAGAGAAAGGATGGGAGTATTATGTGGGAGTAGCTCATTAACAGTATCTTCTGATAATCCTGATATCTCCACCAATTCGGCTCTGGTTGGCTCACGATCTGTGCTTTGTAATACCTCTTGCCTAATTCGCTCTAAGCCTCTCATCTGTCCTTGTGAGTGGATAGGGATACGGATACTTCTTGCTTGATCCTGAATAACTCGGCCGATCGCCTGCTTAACCCACCAAGTGCCATAAGTGGAGAACCTAAATCCTCTGGCGGGGTCAAACTTATAAACTGCTCTCATTATTCCTAAGTTGCCTTCCTGGATCAAGTCTTCTAAAGGCACACCTCTGCCGGTATTTCTTTTGGCAATCGAGACCGACAGTCTTAAGTTTGCCTCTACTAATTTTGTAAAAGCCTGATCGCCTAGTCTAGATTGCTCCAACCATAAAGAAGTTTGAGGGGAAGATGGATTATGTTGCAGATTATTTAGAGCTTGAATCCCCAGATCTTTGATTTTTCCGAGTCTTTGCTCTTGATCCGCAGTTAAAAGGGAGATCTGCCTAATCTCGCCAAAAAAAAGAGTTAGAGCGTCATCTGTGCCTGTTGCTCTTTCTGTCATAAACAATTTTGAGATTATATAGAATATAATAACCTTATGCAAACAGTTTCTGCCCAGTTTGTCTCCGCTAAGGTTGTTTTATTAAGGTATGACATAGATGTTCCTTTGTTAAATAGTATGGTCTTAGATGGTTTTAGATTGACAGCAGGCCTGGAAACATTAGGGCTCTGTTTACAAAATGGGAAACGGGTTATTTTAATGGGACATATTGGTAGGCCGGGAGGTCAAGAGGATAATTCCTTGTCTATAGCAGCAATTCATGATTGGCTAATGGGTCAACCAGAGATTAAAGCCCACCTCCAGAGTGGTAAATTAAAATTGTTGGAGAATCTCAGATTTGAAAAAGGGGAAGAGGATTGTAGCTTGGAGTATGCCCATCAACTGGCCTCGTTAGGAGAAGTATTTGTAAACGAGAGCTTTGCTGCTTACCGTCCGTCTTCATCAGTAACTATTTTACCAACCCTAATGCCGGCAGTTGCTGGATTAAGGTTTAGCAAAGAGGTGGAGATATTAACCGGAGTGAGGGAAAATCCGCGGAGACCGTTAGTGGCTATATTGGGTGGAGCTAAAGTGGAGGAGAAATTACCGGTAATTGAGGCCATGTCAAAGATAGCGGATATAGTTTTAGTGGGGGGTAAATTGGTAGCGAATATTAAAGGGCAGATGTTAAGGGATAATGTATTTTTAGCTGAGTTGAATGAGTGGGGGACAGATATCACTGATCAGACAGTAGAAAATTGGCAAATAATTATTAACAAAGCTGGGCAAATTATTTGGAATGGACCTCTGGGTAAAGTTGAGGATGAGAGGAATCAAAACAGCAAAAAAATAGCGGAGATGATTATTAACTCCCCAGCTTTGAGTTTAGTAGGAGGAGGGGATACTTTGGGAGCTTTAAAAAAATGGGGTCTGAGAGATAAGTTCCACTTCATTTCCACCGGTGGTGGAGCTATGTTAGAATTTCTAACTACAGGAACCCTGCCTACTGTTGAGGCACTGGGTGATATTTAAATTAACTCTTCTCTTAATCATTTTTATAACCCCACTTTTAACTCCAAATTGGGGATTTAGTTATGAAAACATTAAGGTCTTGGGGTTTGTAATTTTAGTAAGCGTGATAGTTTTGGAATATGCGCTCAATAAAAAAAGACCCCAACTTAGATGGAGTAGGGTATCTGCTATATCCCTGTTGTTCTTGCTTAGCTTATCCCTAAGCTCTATTTTAGGGGTTAAACCCCCTAGTAGTATTATGGGGGAAGCCCCTTATTACCAGGGATTAATTTTTTATATTTATCTGTTTGTCTTTAGTTTATTAGTAGGGATATCAGGGATATCCATCAGACAATGGGTTGTTGTCTTATCTCTCTCCTCTTTGTTGGTTAGCGTCTTTTCTATTAAAGACTATCTGTTGCTACACCTTTTTCAAATTTATACTCCCACATATGCCGACAGGGTGGTGTCAACTTTTGGGCAACCTAACTTTTATGCCGGATTTATTCTTCTCACACTACCTTTAACCAGCTATCTTTTTAAATCACCAAGAAATTTTATTAGGTTATTGGGTTACCTCAGTTTAATATTAGGAAGTCTGGCTATTATAGCCTCTGAATCCAGAGTGACCAGCGGGTTATTATTAATATTCTTGCTGACGTGGTTGATTATCAGAGCTCCAAAAATAGTTGGCTTAACTCTGGCTTTTTTCTTAGGGTTTATTAGCGCCACTTATTTTTGGATAAATTTATCTACTCAGGGTTGGGATCAGACATGGTTAATCCGCAATGCTCCGGAGAGACGGTTGTTATTTATGCCAACACTTTTGGAGGTGTCAAAAAAGAGTCTGTTGGTGGGATACGGGCTGGAAAATATTGGCGTGGCTTATCAGAGGCATTTTCAAGAAATGAATTTTAATACCCTTAATGATCCTTTGGCTCATGCTCTAAAGAACTTACAGGTAGATAGGTCACATTCTTATTTACTAGATATATTATTATTTTCAGGAATTTTGGGGTTAGTTAGTTATTTGGGCCTAGTGGTAATCTTAATTTTTAAAACTAAATCTCAGCTACCCTTACTTTCCAGTCTGATGATCTATCTGATCTGGACCCAACTGCACAATCAATCAGTAGTTCATTTAATTTATTTTTGGTGGTTGGTAGGGGTAGTTTCTCAAGAGGCTACTTGACAGAGAGGGGGGGGTGTTAAATACTGGTTGTAATGTCTAGGTATTACCAAAGGGGTGTGGCTCATATATTATTAATGTTGGTATTACTAGCTGGTTTAGCCTTTGGGGTCTATCTGGTTCAACAAAAAACCAACCTTTTCTCCCGAGCCTCCTCCGGTCCAATCTCAGGCCCAATATACCCGAGTCCAACAACCTCAAATTTTGGTAAATCCTTAAAAGTAGATAACACCACTTTGAGTAGAGCCCCCCAATTAGTTACAGTTCAGAGACAAACCCCGTTTACGATTGGTAAAGAGTTTACCGTAGAGTTCTTTGTAAAATTAAATAAGGCGACGACCGGTAGGCGGAACATTTTCCGGGTAGCCTCGCCTTCACAAAAGGGAATCACGATATCAGCTGATTATAATGGATCAACATCTGTTAACGATTTGGTAGTCAGATTTAGTGACGGAGTAAAACTCACTACTTATAATTTACCAGTTTTGAGCGTGGGGGCCTGGCATCATGTGGCTGTTACTTATTCCACTGGGTTTAGAGATGATGGGTCTGAGACACATGTTGCTCGTGTATTTGTTGATGGAGACTTTAGTAAGCAAGCTTATGTTTTCGTAGATAATTATGCAGATGATAATCTGGCGATAATTGAGGTAGGGGAGTTGCTTGATGGGGAGATTGATGAGCTAAGGGTCTCTGATCAGGTTCGTTACTCAACTGAATTTACTAATAATCGGTACCCTTATGCTGGTCCCTTTGACACTGACGCAGGGACTTTATTGTTGCTACACTTTGACGGAAACGTTCAAGACTATAGTTCGTATAAAAATCATGGCCAACTTAATACCGGTAAGGAGTTGTTTGTGGATTCAACCCTGTCATCCAAAGGTTCAACTCCCTCTCCAACGACAGCTCCTCCTCCTGATGTTCCTGCTCCGATACCTTTGCCTCCAGGCTGTTTTGAGATCCCGATCATCGGGGTGGTATGTACTGGAGACAAGCCTGATCCCAATCTTCCCACTCCCACCCCCACCATCAGCTACATGGGTGTCTGTGCTGACTCAGCTGGTAATGGTCCAGATGGGATTAAGTGTCAGACCAGCTCGTACTATTCATCTTCTGACAGTAAATGTAGCAATAAAAACCTATACCCTTATTACTACACTAGATGTCTTCAATCTTCAGTGACCCCATCACCATCACCAACTACTTCTCCAACTAGTATTGGGGGGGCTTGTGCTGACTCAGTGGGAAATGGATCCAATATCAAGTGTGAACCAAGCTCCTATAACTCTAATAAGGACAGCACCTGTACCAATAAAAATCTCTATCCTTACTACTACGATAAGTGTAATGCCTTAGCAGTTCCACCGCCACCAACTGGAGGTAAAGATGAGAGTTGTAGCGCTGGTCAGACTAAAGAGTGTATCGGCTATTCATCAAACGGCGTCAATGCCTATTGCTGGCAAGGTAGTACTTATATTAAAGCGATCTGTAACTCCAGCTGTGCCAATTACGGTGATTGTAAGTAACTCTTAATCTTGACCTCATTATTCGAGCGAAGCGAGAAGTACAGTGTTAACTTGGCTCGATTAATTTCCTCGCTTTACACTTTTAGCTTTCGGCTTTACACTAGATGTAATGCTCATCAAAGTTGCTGTGAACGGTTTTGGAAGAATAGGTAGAAATGCTTTTAAGGTTATCATCGAGAGATTTCCAGATGAGATCGAGGTTGTGGCGATTAATGACTTAACCGATTCTTCAGTCTTAGCTCACCTCTTACAATATGACACTGCTTTGGGACGATGGGAGAGAGAGGTCTTCTCCGATGATCAGCACCTGATTATAGAGGGAAAGAAGATCCCAGTACTCGCTGAAAAGGTCCCAGCCAATTTACCCTGGAAAGACATGGGAATTGATGTAGTAATTGAATCAACCGGTAGATTTACTGATTTAGATGGAGCCAGACAGCACATTATCGCTGGAGCCAAGAAAGTGGTAGTGTCTGCTCCTGGCAAGGACGGAGTTCCAACATTCTTAATTGGTGTTAATCACACTAAATATCAAGGCGAAGAGGTGATTAATAATGCCTCCTGTACTACCAACTGTATTGCCCCGGTGGCAGCTATCATCGCCTCTAAATTTGGCATACAGAAGGCCTTAATGACCACCATCCACTCAGTTACAGCGGAACAGAATTTAGTAGATGGACCACCTCCAGGAGGAAAAAGTAACGACTTGAGGCGGGCCCGGGCAGCCTATCAAAATATCATACCTACCACCACAGGGGCAGCTATCGCCACAACCGAAGCTATCCCAGAGCTAAAAGGGCTATTTGATGGGGTCGCCTTAAGAGTTCCAACGATTGTTGGCTCGATCTCTGATTTTACCTTTCTTTTAAAAAGGAAAACTACCGTTGAGGAGATTAATAAAGCTTTTAAGGAAGCTGAGGCAACTCCGTTTTACCAGGGGATTATGGCTACCACCGAAGAACCACTGGTATCATCCGATATCATCGGCCGCTCGGAGTCAGCCATAGTTGACCTATCCTTAACTCAGGTGGTTGACGGGGATTTAGTCAAAATCTTCGCCTGGTATGACAATGAATGGGGTTATAGCAACCGATTAGTAGAGCAGGTTTTAAACATCTCTAAGTAAGAGGTTAATGCGATCCCTAAAGTAAGTTACCCTCTCTTTTTCAGCAAGTAAAAGTTTTAGTAGGTCAGTTGGGTTGTTGGCATGACTGGTGATCACAGATTCATCTAAGCTTTTTATCTCCAGTACTCGTCTTCTCGCGACCTGGGTTTTGGTAGGTAGATTGATTCCTTGTAAAAGTTGGCATTTCTCTTCTTTTGTTAGAGGAATATTTGGCGGTGATGAGTGTATCTCGGTGTATCTTTTGTAGGCAATCTGTCCAAGCTCCGCTTCGTAGTTTTGTGGTGGTACTAAAATCCCGGCGTGCTTAATGTAGAAATTTTTTACCCAACTGGCATCTGGTCTTCCTTCAAGAGAGGCGGAAAACAGTAACACCCTAGAGAGGTGATGGACATACCCAAAAACATCTGAACTGTAATAACTAAGGGCATGAAGTGTTTGAATGGGTACCTGATGAGTATTTCCTGATCTCTCTGATATTATCGACAAGCTTTTGACCCTTGGAGATGTTACTGGTAGAAGCCAAGCTTGTCAATATATATCTTGACAGTTGAGTTCAATTTTTATTAACATCACAAGGTTGTGCAATTTTTATGACAGAGATAAAAGGCGGTAGATGTTTTGATGAGAGAGGTGCAGCGTGTCACTTACGAGACTGTATTGATACCGTATTATCTCTTCGCAGTGAACTCCCTCCTGATTGGGTTAGACAGCTTGAGTTTACCAGAGAAAGTCTTAACCACTTAGCCTCCAGGGAGAGTCGTTTAACTACTAGTTCTCAAGGTATTAGGATACCACTGGTAAGATCAGCCGAGGAAAGGTTGGCTAGGTTAGTTGCTAGCGCAGTTGCAGCAGTTGATATTGACCAGGTTCCCTATACTGATCTTCCGGATTATCGCGTAGGTAGAGTGGATACCGGAGTTTCGGGATTAGGATTTGGATTTCGGGAAGATCGGTTAGTTGGGGGTAATCGGGAGTGGAGAATAGAGGCGGTTTTGTCTCCGAGCTAGAGAAACCTAACGGTTCAGTTGACATCGTTAGCTTCGTTTGATAAACTTTCCGTTACTAGATGAGACTCAACGCAATTTATTTAACCTGCCTTTACGCTTAAAGGACATATCCTTGAGTGTAAAAGTACACTCAAGCGTTGTATCCCTCAAAAATATTAACATCTAAATAGGATTCGAGTATCGCTTCGGAGTTTACTCCGAGTGAAACGAGGAGGGCCCGTAGTTCACCGGTAGAACGCTTCATTTGCAATGAAGATGTAGGAGGTTCGACTCCTCTCGGGTCCACCCAGGTAGGGTCTAAGGTGTGGGGTCTAGTAATTTTTATTAGTCCCTAAACCCTAGTCCCTAAAGGATTAGATTTGCACCTTGAAATGTGAATACGGAAAAAATACCACGTTCATGTAAATTGAATGTGGGGGAAGAAGGCCAAAATTTACTAAATTGTAAATTTAATGCCAAAAAATACTCAACATAAAAGCATACGGCGGATGCCTTGGTCGAAAGTACCGATAAAGGGCGTACACGGCAACGATATCCTGTGGGGAGCTGCCACGAAGCTATGATCCACAGATGCCCGAATGGGGAAACCCGATCTTTATAGATCACCTCCTGCTGAAGCATAAGCAAAGCTTGCTTTGCTGTGCAAAGTAAGCAGGAAGGGGGGTACGCGCTGAACTGAAACATCTAAGTAAGCGCAGGAAAAGAAAGCAAAAGCGATTCCCTTAGTAGTGGCGAGCGAAAAGGGAGCAGTCTAAACCACGTTCATGCGCAAGCACTGAACGTGGGGTTGTGAGGCCACGATATAGGATGTAAGAAGAATAGTAGAATCCACTGGAAAGTGGAGCCAAAGAGGGTGATAGCCCCGTAAACGAAATTTTACTTACCCTTAGTGGTTCCTCAAGTAGCCCGGGACACGTGTAATCCCGGGTGAATCTGGGTCGACCTTGATCCAAGACTAAATATACTTTCGGACCGATAGTGAACTAGTACCGCGAGGGAAAGGTGAAAAGAAGGGCGAAATGCCCTGTGAAATAGTACCTGAAACCGTATGCTGTCAAGCTGTGGAAGCACTGAGCCGCAAGGCGAAGTATGACCGCGTGCCTATTGAAGAATGAACCGGTGAGTTATCGTATGTGCCAAGTTTAATCAGCAATGGCTGAGAAGGCGTAGTGAAAGCGAGCCCTAACTGGGCGTCTAGGCGCATATGTTAGACCCGAAACCGAGTGAGCTAACCATGTCCAGGGTGAAGATCTCCGAAAGGTGATTGGAAGCCCGAACTCGTGACTGTTGCAATAGTCTGGGATGAGGTGTGGTTAGAGGTGATATGCCAATCGAACTCGGAGATAGCTGGTTCTCCCCGAAATATATCTAGGTATAGCCCTGTGCAATCAAATGAGGGGTAGAGCTCTGGATGGATCTGGGTGCCGCAAGGTATTCAATCCAATCAAACTTCAAATACTCATTTGTGTAGCAGGAGTCAGTCCGATCCGGCTAAGCGGAGCGGTCCTGAGGGAAACAACCCAGACCGATAGTTAAGGTCCCTAAATACAGACTAAGTGTCAAAGGATGTAAGTTTCCTTAGACAGCCAGGAAGTTGGCTTAGAAGCAGCCATCTTTTAAAGAAAGCGTAACAGCTCGCTGGTCTAGTCACGGAGACTTGCGCCGACAATTTATCGGGGCTAAGTCTGTTACCGAAACTACGGATCAAGTCCGGATTTCAGAGTTCGGATGTCAGATTTCGGATATGTTAAAATGAATTTAATGCAGGATGTAAGTGATCTACACGTCTATCAGCACTCAATGAGATTGTTAGATGAGATAAATCGTTTTCTAGATCAGTTACCAAGTAAGGATAGAGATCTCTTTCATCAAATATTGAGAGCCGCTAGATCTATTCCCGCCTTACTTGCTGAAGGATTTGCTAAAAAGTCATCACAAAAGGACTTTCGTCACTTTGTGATCATGGCGATGGGTTCTTCAGATGAGGTCATTACCCATCTAAGAATAGCAAAGGCAGATCCTCGGCTAATTGAGGAATACAAAGTTGTATCTAAGCAACTTAATAGATTAGCTCAGTCTCTTAATTCTGAAGCTAAACAGTTGCTGGATCAAATAATTCATAAACAATCTGATTTCTGATATCTGATTTCCGATATCCGGGCTTGGTGGTAGGGGAGCGTTCAAAATGGAGCGAAGCTGTGCTGTGAGGCGTGGTGGACTGTTTTGAAGTGAGAATGCCGGTATGAGTAGCGTTTCAGACTGAGAATGTCTGACGCCGAATGCCCAAGGTTTCGCAAGCAATGTTCGTCAGCTTGCGGTTAATCGGTTACTAAGGCGAGGCCAAATGGCGTAGCCGATGAATGATCCGTTAAAATTCGGATATTAGTATTGTTTCGTTGAAATCTACGGGAGGACAAAATGGGAATATCCAGTCCGCCAATGGCGGATCCAAGTAACAAGTTAGTGGGGGTTATGAAAATCAGCCCCAAAATCGCGCAAGCGACTTAAACACGTTTGAAGCGAGTTACAAGTGCGATAAAAAGTGGAAAGTTTCTGTTTTCAAGAAAAGCCTCGTAGATAGAAACAATTTAGCCGTACCATAAACCGACACAGGTGGGCGAGTTGAGTATACAAAGGCGATCGAGTGAATCATCCTTAAGGAACTCGGCAACAAAAGCTGGACGTAAGTTAGCAAGATGTCCTGCCTTAAATCGCAAGATTTAGGGCCGCAGTGAATGACCCTGAGCGACTGTTTATCAAAAACACAGCTCCCTGCTAAAGTGAAAACTGATGTATAGGGGGTGACACCTGCCCAGTGCCAGTAATTTAACATTTTCTTTGACCTGATGGAGCAATCTTGAGGTGAGGAGAGGATCTAAGATCTGGTGAACGGCAGCAGTAACTATAACTGTTCTATGGTAGCGAAGTTCCTTGTCTGGTGAATGAATTCGCCAGTTCCAGAAGTGATTCTGGAAAAAATTCGGCTAATATCGGTGGAATCCTAAAAAAGTATTTACTTTTGTCTTATATTCGGGTAATCTGATTATAGGAGGGACAATACCGAGGGAAGTCGGGAAGTACCAATTGGTATAACCTTGACCCTGTAACGACTGATATATGAGGTACCAGATAATCTGGAGAAAAACTCATATTATACGCCGACGCTTAATGAATAATTTAGGATGGTATCTTTCTGGTTTTGCTGACGGAGAAGGTAGTTTTTGTGTCTATTTCTCGCCTCGAAGTCGAATGACTTTGGGTTGGGAGGTTAGACCAAGCTTTTCTGTCGGGCAGAACACTTCAAGGCCTGAAGTTTTGAATCTATTTCTGCAATATTTTAAGTGTGGAAGTTTACGAGCTAATAAGGGAGATAATACTGTAAAATTTGAAATTCGCAGTTTAAGACCGTTATTAGATATTGTGATTCCTCATTTTAGAAAATATCCAGTACTTTCAAGCAAAGCTAAGGAATTTGAGAAGTTTGTTGCTATTTGTAACTTACTTTCCCAAAGTTCCCACTTAACTGAAGCTGGATTTAAGAAAATTGTTGATTTAGCATTTGAAATGAATGGTTTAGGAGCAAGAAGATATAGCAAACAATACATTCTAGATAATCTTAAGATGAAGATATAGTCTGATCCTACTAGTAATAGTGGAGAAATATGGAGTTCAGACCCGCACGAAAGGTAGAACGACTTAGGGACTGTCTTGAGGGTGAACTCGGCGAAATTGCAGTGGCTGTGAAGATGCGGCCTTCCCATACTTGGACAAAAAGACCCCGTGGAGCTTTACTGTAGCTTGTCCCTGATTTGAAAATTTGATTGTGTAGCGTAGGAGGGAGCTTCGGCGACGATGAAACACCTCTCTTTCGAATTTTTAAGTCTCACCTCGACCCATAATCTGGGAGAGGGACAAGGCCTGGCGGGCAGTTTGACTGGGGCGGTCGCCTCCAAAAAAGTAACGGAGGCGTGCAAAGGTTGACTTAGGACGGATGGCAATCGTCCATAAAGCGCAAAAGTAAATAGTCAGCTTGACTGCGAGACCTACAAGTCGAGCAGGTGCGAAAGCAGGCTTTAGTGATCCTGTGTCAGCTCAAGGGAGCGGCACGGCTTATCGGATAAAAGCTACCCCGGGGATAACAGGCTAGTGATACCCAACAGTCCACAAGGACGGTATCGTTCGGCACCTTAATATATCGGGGTGCGGTGGGAGTAATCCCATTAACCTGTTATACAAAATATATAATTTGTCTTTTTGAAAAAATACTAGCTAAAATCGGTGAACTCCTATCTAAATCAATAGAGGACAACACCGAGGGAATCCTTCGATTCTGAGAATCTCAGGACGAGGACCCGTAACGACTTTTCCGCCTTTGGCGGGAGGATTCAAGGTACCGAAGGTTACTTCGGATTAAAACTTGGATAAAAGGCTAGCTCCTTCATTTGAGCGGGACTTGTCCCGAACAAGCGAAGGATGAAGGTATAGTCTAAGCTGCAGGTAACTGTAGATTTTTATGACAGCGATGTCGGCTCATCCTATCCTGGGGCTGTAGAAGGTCCCAAGGGTCTGGCTGTTCGCCAGTTAAAAGGTTACGCGAGCTGGGTTCAGAACGATGTAAATCAGTTCGGACTCTATCCAGTATGGGCGTTTGGATTCTTGAGGGGAGTTGTCTCTAGTACGAGAGGACCGAGATGAGGCAACCTCTAGTGTGCCGGTTGTCACTACAGTGGCAGCGCCGGGTAGCTACGTTGTTTCCTGATAAGTGCTGAAAGCATCTAAGCACGAAGCAGACCCCAAGATTAGGGATCTTTAAGACCCCAAGTAGACTACTTGGTTGATAGGAGAGCGGTGTAAGTGCAGTAATGCATTTAGCTTACTCTTACTAATGGTCGTAGTTGAGATTTTTTGGTTGGAGCTTTCTTTCGTCCGTATTCACATTTTAGCGTGTAAATTAGATTGAGCTTGTTTTCTTGCTTCATCAATCGCCATTTTTTGAACAAAATAATATTTATTATTTGGCTTGCGAACTTTCGGGTTAACCAATCCCCATTGTTTTTCGTGTTCAGGAAGCTCGTGAATAAAAATCTCAGATCCTCCCAGCTGTCTGGCTCTGGTGATCATCTTTGGCAACATCCCTCCCTCTTCTCCGTTAAACCCCAGCTCACTAATAATTAAGTTTCTTTTTCCGGTCGCTCTCTGAACAAGTTTCATTCTTCTGTCCAGCTCTTCCATGTCGTAGGTATGTACAGAGAAGTCGATATTATTTAAGTCAATTTTTTCATTATCCCTCAAAAGTCTTACCAGGGTTTCTTGGTTGCGCTCGGGATTGGCTAATGCTCCAATAATAATTCTGACATCAGGTTTAATCCTTCTTGCCTCTTTTATTAAAACACTAACAAATTTAGCATAGCTTTCCATATTTCCATTGGTATTGTTGTAATCTAACCAGTAACCATTGGTTGTTTCATCTGGTTCGTTACCGATCTCCAGATCAACTTTAGGGTTTTTTAAAACCTCCTGGAGGTGATTTCTAATTGAAGTTAAGGTAGGGGTGAAGCTGGGGTTAAAGGTATAAAGTATATTTAAATCTTGTCTTTGGGCTTCTTGTAAAGCCCGGCGCAGTGCTTCTTGACCTTGAATTTCTGCTGGGTGGTTATTGTTACTAACAATTCTGACTCTGGTGGCTCCTAATCCATGTACAAAAGGCATTAACTCACTGACGTTGTTACGGATTCCCAAATAAGGTAGTTTGGGAAGATTTTCTTTATCAACCACCTCGCCACGGGCTATGTTCACCTGGTCAATCGGTACATCATAACTTTTCCTGCTTGTTTCATCATAAAAGCGAAATGAGTAATTTCCATCATCGCTATATCCAAGAACTCTTATTACATCAATATTTTGTAGAACTTGCTGCGTCTCTAGAACAGTTAATAATGACTTGGTAGTTGAATCTGTAATCCTAGGGTGGGTAGTGGTGAATAAGCCATAAGCCTTTATTTTAGGCGTATCGACCTCTTCTGCTTTTGATTCAGGTGCTGGAATTGGTTTTGAGGTGTCAACACTTACAACAGCCTGGATTACTTCTTGAGAAATGGAGGGTGGAACTTGAGTATCATGATTGGGCGTTGTGACCGTATTAGTTTGGCCGGCAATTCGAGCTATGAGATCTTGTCCCATTGTTATAGCTCCCACCCCAGCTGCTACAGTAGCCACCCCAATAGTTCCACCAACTAGCAGCCCTTTACTTATTCTGCCTATTCCAGAGCCCTTTTCACTTACTTTAAGTCCCAGTAGTTTGGCTAATTGAAATGAATTAGAAGCATCAGTCTCATTTTTAGCAGTTTTTATTTTTTGCTCTAAAGCCTGTTGGATTATTGGATTTGTGCCCAGTGCTTCGGTAAGACTTGTAAAGTTTTTGCCAGTTCTCAAAGATAAGTCATGTAGTTTTAAAACATCAGTGAATAATACAGAAGTATCCATACCCTCTTTTTTCCCATAATTATCCTTGAGGGCAGTAAGTACTTGTTTTAACTGTTGGGTTGGTGAGGATTCAATAGATTTGGGTGTTTCACTAAACGGGATCATATATTCAGTTTACCAAAATTTCACTCAAAAAGAAGAAATTTAAGTAGTTAAATGGTAAAATTGAGGAGATGACTCGAGAACCTGAATCTCCTGAAAGACTATTCCCAACACCACTGGAAACTTTTCTTCAGGCTACCAAAGGTATGCCTTTAGTTGGTGATAACTATGGTCTCGATTATCATAGTGCATTAGAAACTTTGGTGAAGGGTAATCATTGGAATTCCTTAAACAAGTTGAGAACCGAAGAGTATTTTAGAGATATTAGAAGTGATCCTAACTTTGCTCAAAAATTTCAAACAGTCAGGTTGCATACGGGGAGTCAATTACTTGGGAGAATTAAATCAAACAGAGCTCATCCAAGCCAACTTTTTAATAGAGAATATTTTATTAAGCTTGATGTAGAAATAATGAGACTTTTAGGATTAGATCAACTAGAAGGTAAGGCAGGTGAAGGAGCTAAGAAGCTAATTGCTGCTGCTGAAGCAGAGATCCAAAAAATTCAAGCCTTACGGGATGCCATGGAAAGGGAAATAGCAGTTCCTATAGAGAAACCAGCAACTCCTGAACCCATTATCCCCGAACCGGTGAAAGTTGAGGATCAGTCAGAAGATCAAAGATTAAAAGAACAGCAAAGAAGGGAATGGGAATTTATGGAAAAGGTGTTATCACAAGGAGATTGTTTGTTAAGTACATCGACTCGGCCAGCAGGCGTGGATTATATTTTTCAGTCAGGCAAGGGGTCTTCGGGGATATTAAAAGACTGGAGTATCTTATTGTCTTCGGAAGATTCAGCAGTTTCTGTATTGGGAGCCTTATGGAAAAAGAAACAAAATGTGGGGATATATAACGTATTGAACGAGGCTATTATACCGGAGGTAGCAGTGATAAGGCCCTTGAAAAAAGATGTGCATGGAATAAGGAGGGTTAGGAAAACAGAGATAAAAAAAGGTTTTTTGGGAAGAAATAAACAGGTTGAAATGGAGGTTGATGAGGATTTTGTATCTGGTCAGGTTCCCTTAACTCTTAAAGAGGCAATAGGGACTGATTCTGATGAGGAGGCTTTTACGTTGCAATATTCAGCAGGGCATCTCCAGCATGCCTATATTAGAACAGATATACCATCTTATAGAGATGGTTGGGGCAGGAGTGGAAACGTCTTGGATTTTAGTGTTGTTATGCCTAAGAGTTTAGCTTTGGGAGTTGAGGGATTGGTTAGAGATAACCCAACGTTTGTCAGAGATTTAGTGTTGTGGATGATATCCAAAAAGTACTCGAGGCAGTTTAATGATCAAGTTATGAGAACTTATGGAACGCCTCCTTTTGAGGCTTGGGAGAAATATCACCAACCGAGGATGTATTTTGTGGATGTTTTAGCAAATCCGCCCCAGGATAAAAATCAAGGTTTGGATAGTTTTGATCCATCTAAAATCATCAGATTTAACACCAAAACGGTAGATGGCTATAAATTTGCAGTCAGGAGATAATGATTTTTATGTTTGACGGTATCTTGAAATTATGGGATGCTAGAAGGTGAAGAAAATTTGATATGGAAGATAACTCTGCCCCAGGCTCAACAGAATTAAGCACAGATGATTTAGACAGCTCTCTGGCTGATTTAACTGCAGGAATTAAACAAACTGCTCAAGCCCCACAGGTAACTCAGCCACCAAAACCAGAGTCTACCTCTCCAGATCCCAATAATTTAGTGGATCAACTGGCTAAAGTACAAGACCTCCAGGCAAAATTAGGAGGAATTAAGGCTGCAGCAGGAAACCTGGATCGTCCTAAAAGAGAGCCCCCGCCAGTTCCATATGAAGAAGAGATTGTTAATGCCCGGATAGATGGAATACGGGGAATGTTAGATAGCCAAGATGCTCAAGGCAGACGGATAGAAGATATGGCCAGTCAGATATTAGCTGATCATTCAAGACCGGACGAAAGGGTTACGCCAGAGGTTGTACTACCAGCAGAACCGGAGTTGCCTTTGGATAGGGAAGCAACTGATGATTCTAATTTACCAGAATTTTTACGTACACTACGATTCCCACGGGAAGCTGGGAATGAGCCTGGAGAAAGAGCAAGGGCTATTCAACCAAGGCCGTTGCCCAGGGTTGTTCATAGGCCAACTGACATACCTGAATCAGTTGAGTCTACTACTGAATCGGCTATTAGGCCGGAGAGACCTCTAGACGAATGGGCGATTGTTGAACAGCAGATTGCAGAGGACATAGCAAATAATAGATTTCCAGAAGGTGTTAGCTATGATGAAGAGATTGAACGTAGATTAAGAGAGGCTGGAGTGTCGGAGGATCAAATAGACGAGCGGTGTTGGACGGTTCATCAGATAACAGTACGAATGGAGAGAGAGGAAGAAGCGGTTTGGGCATTACAGAATTACGATCGTAATAGCATGATCACCGATGATTCGGTAAGAAGGGCTTTGCAATATGCTAGTTTCTTTCCTGAAGAAATCAATAATGAGCTGATCCAAGAGGTTGGGCATAGGGCTTTAAATGAGAGGCGGGTCCAAGCTGGTATTACCACACCCCTCCCACCATTAGATAAAGAAGCTGATCAGCCAGAATCAACAGGTACTCCTCCCTTAGATCAGGTTGATGCTGAGATTGATAGAGCCTTGGAGGATTTGGATCAAGAACCTGGAGCTGTAACAACAACTGAGGTACCTCTAACTCCGGAGGCAGTAGAGTTAATAAACAATGTAGATCATGGGGGTGGAGTTCCAGCCTTTATTAGTAGAAGACTAGAGAACATTGCCAATGAGAATGGGATTATTATCTCTGGTTCAGATACCCCCAACGAGGTGATTAATAGATTGAGGGCAAGACAGGGAGCTCCTGCTGGTACAACCACAGGAGATACTTCACCTCTGCCTAGAATCAATGTTCCCAGAACCTCTCCTCCTATTCCAGCCAGAGAACCGGAGAATCCATCAGCCCAGGAGAGAAGAGGAGGGGTGGGAGGATTTTTAGGAGGGTTATTTGGAAGAAGAAACAGAGGAACGGGTGAGGTTCCCCCTCCGCCAGTTGTACCTCCACCACCCATTCCACCAACGGTAGCTGGATCAGGTGGGGAGATCGATGGACTAAATCCCGTAGATAGACTGGATTCTATTTTGGAACAATGGACCGCTTATAGAGACAGCTCTACCGGTGCCAGGGGCAGATTAGACCTACCAGCTTGGGCAGAAAGATATCTTAATGATAAAACAGGTAGTGAGATTTATGATCTGCCAGCTAAAGAGGGTCAGAGAAAAGAAGATGCCCTAAATCGAGATAAGAGGATCCAAAATGAGGTAAAGACCAGATATAAAGGTGTTCACCATATATTAAATGAGCTTCCAGCGAATAAACGGACTGAGTATCTGGGGAAGTTAAAAGCCCTGTTAAATGATAAAGATTATCAGGGGATTGTGAATTATCAGGAATCTACGGGTCAGCCACCAATTGAACAGACCGGAAATCCTTATGGTAAGAAGGCATTTGCAGATAATCTGACTTTACTTAACCAATTAAGCACTAAGGAGGCAGAGAAACAGTTATTAAAGGATGTGGGGTTACAAAAAAGGAAATCTGATGTTCAAAGAGCGATAGCTGAATATCTAAATCAGGTGGATTTTTTTACTAGCAATACTCCCACCAAGGAGTGGTTAGATAAATTACCATCCCAATTTAGGACTCAGATATTAAGTAGATTAAGAGGGATGGGAGATTTTCAAGGAAGCGTTTGGAGCTGGAAAGATGGGGTTCCAGAGCCCTGGAGAAATTTCTATGAAACCTACTTTAATAGGCTACAAGATTTGGTGAGAAAACCCGGTGATCCCTGGGATGACGTTAGAAAAAGTCTACCAGATACAGCTCCCATAACTCCTCCAGCTCCAATTCAACCCCCTCCACCTTTGCCCAGAGTTCCCAGGGCTCCTGAACCCGTTCCAACTCCAGAAAATCGCCAAGGGAGTATCCTCTCTCAGAGAGATATAGACGCCTTATTGGCTGCACTTCCTCCAGAGTCTCCTTCCTCGGAATTAGACCAGTCTCTGACTAGATTTTTGGATGTGGTCGGTGATAGAAGCTATCAAGAGTTAGAACAAGAGAGAGAGAATGATGCCGATCAAGAGTTCAGGAAACAACTTTTCCAGTCCGAGATGGATTTAATGTCACAGATTAGACAGATGGATCCTGTCGTAGTAGCAAGCATCTTACTAGACAGGCTTCCAGGTGATTTGCTAGATGAAATCTGTGATTTCCTGGAACAGGAGATTCCCGATAGGGTTGGGGAGTATTACTCGGCAATTAATAATGAGATTGCCAGTAGAGCTTCAAGTGGAGTATCAGCTCCCACTGAAGTTGCTCCAACAGAAACTGAGAGAAATGAAGCATTGCAAATCATCGGGCAGAGTATAGAGAGAATTAATGAGTTAGGAGACTATAACCCTGATAACTCTGAAATAGGTGATGAGGATATAATGGCGTATATAAATTATGTAAGCATCATATTCGATACTATTCATACGTTAAATTTAAGTGCTTCCGAGTTGGCGCCACTTTTAAATTCTCTACTACCTAGTAATCTGACTCGGCTAATGACGACACTTTCTCATGGTTTGCCTAATGACAGATATCGCGAGATTTATGATGTCATTAGACCTGAGTTAAGGTATGGATTTCCTATCCCTTGATACTTAACAGGAAATACTATATACTAGCTTTGCGGTGGTTTGAGCGAGACGGCCCGACCTGATCCCATCCCGAACTCAGAAGTCAAACGTTTCAGCGGAGACGATACTAGGGTCGAAAGGCCCCGGGACAATATCTCACTGCCGTACTTATTAAAGCCCTCCCTAAAAGAGGGCTTTTTGTGTTAGAATACCCCACATGGCAACCAGTATGGCCGATTTAATGGCCCAGATGGATAAAAAGACCCTAAAGGTTCAAAGAGGGGACTCTGTTACCGGTAAAATTATCCTCCTTAGTGAGAATGAGGTAGTGGTGGATTTAGGTGGTAAAAATGAGGGAGTTTTGGATAAAAGGGAGTTACCTCAAGGTCAACTAGACAGTTTAAGGGTAGGGGATGAGCTATCCTCTTTTGTGACCTCCTCAGAAAACGACACCGGAAGAATTATTTTATCTTTAACCAGACAAGTTGGATCTCCTAGACGGTCTAAAGATCCTAAAAAATGGTTAAAATTTACTCATTATTTAACATCCCACTCTAAATTAAGAGGTCAAGTTATAGAGATTAATAAAGGGGGATTTTTAGTTGAGGCGGGAGGGGTCAGGGCTTTTTTGCCTGGATCTCAACTATCTTTGCAAGCACTAAAAATAAAACCAGATTTAGTAGGAGAAGAGATAGATGCTTATGTTTTAGAGGTAGATGAGAGTGATAACCGTTTAGTGCTAAGTTTACACAACCCAACAGAAGCCAAGAAGATAGATTTAGCTAACTTCAAATCTGGTGATAAGGTTAAAGCACAGGTTGTAGCAGTATTTCCTTTTGGAGCCTACTTGGATGTAAATGATGTGGAAGGGATCGTTAGAGGGTCAGACATATCTTGGGAAAAGGATATTGATCCAACTACTCTATATCAGCCAAATCAAGAAGTAGAGGCTCAGGTGATAAATATAGATGAGGCTTTAAATAGGCTGAATTTATCACTTAAAACCTTAAAAGAGGATCCCTTCGAGGAGTTAGCTAAGAGCTATCAAGTTGATGATATGGTCAGTGGTGAGGTTTTGGAGATTACCACCCCAGGCGTGAGAGTTAAGTTGCAGGATGGAGTAGAGGGCTTTGTGTCAGCCACCTCTATTCAACCAGGGAATAGTTACACAGTTGGACAAACAACCAACTTCTTGGTAGCTGAGATAAATACCAGAAAACGCCAGGTAACGCTCGCTCCCTTCATTACCTCTACCACAGGACTCATTTACCGATAAAGCTCACTTAATTCCCACTACGGATTACCACCTTGTTATAAAGAGGATATTGTAACAATTCTTTGTATGTGCGCATAATTGTTACATAGATTTAAAATAATGACAGAGAAGCAAAAAGAGGTGGCTAAAACTATTGTCCTGGCCCTGGGGATTGTAGGCGTAGTATCTTTAGTGGCAGTGGCTCCTGGACTTGGTAAGATTATCCCACTCCTACAAAAAGTAGATACCAGAAGGATCAATCAGGAGATCAAGAGATTATATAAAAGAGGGTTGGTAGAGATTATTAAAAGAAAGAATGGGGTGGAGGAAATTAGGCTCACTAAAAAAGGGAAGGCAAAGCTGGTCCAATACAATATAGACCAATTAAAAGTAGAAAAACCTCAAAAGTGGGATGGGAAATGGAGAGTGGTGATCTTTGATATTCCGGTTACTAAGAACCAATCCAGGGAGCTTCTAAGAAGAAAGATGAAGCAGCTGGGCTTCTATAAGCTGCAAAACAGTGTCTTTGTTCACCCTTATCCTTGCCTAGAGATAGTTGAGTTTATCAGGGAGTATTTTGGGGTCAAGGCTGAGGTGGAGTATATTGAAGCTGATAATTTGGAAAGTCAAAATAAACTTATCAATCACTTCTTTGTTTAAATAGAGTGACAATGTAACAAAAATTTGTACATGCGCAGTTTTGTTACTGATATTTCATGAGAAGATATTTGAGAACACATTGAGGTAGGTTACTTCTATTAAATCAGATCACCCCATGCTAGAATTGCCTCAATGGCTAAGCTTAGCTCCCTTTATGTTTGCCAACAGTGTGGGTATCAGTCCCCAACTTTTTTAGGCAGATGTCCGGAGTGTGGTAGTTGGAGCTCTTTAGTGGAACAAATAAGTACCACCTCAAGTAAGATATCAAACAATCCTCAACCTTCCAAGAGCATATCACAAGTTATCAATTTATCCGATATAACAAATAATCAATATGAGAGATTAAAGAGTAGTTTGGAAGAGTTTGATAGGGTATTAGGAGGAGGATTGGTTTTGGGATCAATTATCTTGATCTCAGGTGACCCAGGAATTGGCAAGAGTACGCTGCTAACCCAGGTGGCGATAAACCTACCGGGAGTTCTTTATGTGGCAGGTGAAGAATCGGCTCAACAGATTAAATTAAGAGTAGACAGGATTAAAGCAGGTGTTAATTTGGCGGTTTTAAATGAGGTTGATGTGGATGCCATAACCACTGTGATCGAAAAAATGAGGCCAAAACTAGTTATTATTGATTCTATCCAGACCCTGCAAACCCAAGACATGGAATCAGCTGCCGGCTCAGTCAGTCAAGTGAGAGAGTCTGCTAATAGATTACAAAGAATGGCTAAAAGCCTGCATATCCCCATTCTTTTAGTGGGACACGTTACCAAAGAGGGAACGGTGGCAGGACCTAAGACCTTGGAGCATTTAGTAGATGTGGTGTTATCTCTTGAGGGTGAGGCTACCTCCAGTTTTAGAATCTTAAGATCCTCTAAAAACCGTTTTGGCCCCACAGATGAAGTAGGTATATTTGAGATGGAGGAACAGGGTTTAAAAGAAGTTAAAAATCCTTCCAAGATATTTTTAGAAAATAAGGTTGATGCTCCCGGTTCAGTAGTGGTAGCCAGCTTAAACGGTTACCGGCCGATTTTGGTGGAGATTCAAGCTCTAGTGACCAAAAGTTACCTACCTTCTCCCCGTAGATCTGGCTCCGGAGTGGATTTAAACAGACTACAGCTTTTGGTGGCGGTCTTACAAAAGAGATTGGGACTGCCTTTGTTTGACCAAGATATCTTTGTTAATGTGACCGGAGGACTGAAGGTTTTTGAGCCAGCGGTTGATCTAGGAATATGTGCTGCCATTGTCTCGTCTTTAAAGGACCAAAAAGTTAAACCGGGTATGGTATTAGTTGGGGAGGTGGGCTTGTTGGGAGAGTTAAGAGCGATCAGACAGCTGGACAAGAGAGTCAATGAGGCTAAGAAATTAGGTTTTACTAGTGTTATTGCTCCACCCAAGGTCTCTTCTTTGTCTGAGGCTATTAAAATAAGTTTACAGTGAACGTATTTGCAGTGTGGATAAGTTGGGGATATCCTACCTGCCGGCAGGTAGGTTCGGGTTTGGTTTCGGGTCTGGGTTCGGGGACTTACAGTCTGATTAATAAACTTGACTAAACCTGATACTACTGTTTACACTGGATATATGACCCCGGATGAGAGGAACAAATATTACCTGGAGGTAGTCAAAAAGGGTGAGGAACCACCAGAGTGGCCCCGACCAAAAGAGGAGTTGGTGGTTGGATCGCAAGATCTTGAGGGTGATTACACTCAATATTGGGCTTATCATATTGATTTGGGAAAAAGCAGTGAGGACCTGCCTCCAGCTGAGATTGTGGCCTCGGAAAACACCACCCCCAAAGCTGCCATATTAATTGATCAACCACATCCGGTGGTGGATGGAAAAAACGAGGAGGTTTTAGAGTTAATTTTATCGAAAAATGGCCATGCTTTTGCTCACACCGCCTCCTCCTTAGAGTCTCTGGAAGATAATATTAGCTCCATGTTGGAGATTGCCAAGACCAGATTTAATATGGAAGTGGAGCATTTTATGACCACCGATCGGGTCTCTGAGGAAGTTGAGAAGAAACTGGATTCTTTAGAGGAGAGTAGTTCAGAGGAGCCAGGGGTGAAAGAGGTGCCAGAGCAGGAGCCTAATGCACCAGAGGAGAAGGAAGAATCAAAAACAGAAACAGCTCTACCAGAGACAGAGAGTAAACCCATTCCCCACGTTCAACACCATGTTACTGGTTCCCAGATTTATTCTTCTACCAATCGTTCCTCTGTCTCCAGTGGTGGGGGAGGTAAAAAATGGATCTTAATCCCCATCTTGCTATTGCTGGCCTTATTTGGTGGAGCACTTTATTTTAGAGAGGCCTTGTTTAGTGGTTTGAACCGGGTCACCTCATCACCTCCACCCACCCCAACCCCTGCCCCTACCTTCACTCCGACACCTACCCCAATGGTAGAGAGAAAAGAGTATAAAGTAAGAGTATTAAATGGGACAACAGTCAGTGGTGCTGCCTCCTCTTTGGGCGATAAATTAACAGAGTTGGGTTGGCAGATAATAAAAGTGGGCAATAACCCCTCCCAAGATATTGCCAAAGGATCTGTCAGAGCTAGACCAAAGATGGAGACAGCGGTGCAGGTATTAATTAACGATTTAGGTGGAGGATATGAGAGTACAGGGTCTGCCTTAAAAGAGAGCGATACTGTTGATCTGGAGATAATCATCGGATCACAATGAAAGTCCTAATCATCGAAGATGAAAAAGCCATGTCAGACTTGATTGCTATCAAGTTTAAGGTCGAGGGATTTGAGGTGGATCAAGCTTTTAATCTGGCGGAGGGAAAACAAAAATTATTAGTTGGAGGATACGATGCCGTTTTATCGGATTATTTATTGCCAGACGGCAATGCCTTAGATATGATCTCTGAGGTCAGATCCAACCCAATAGTAACAAATGTACCAATTATCATGGCTACTAACTACATAGAGGATCTTTCCCAGGATAAAGCCAAGGAGCTGCGTATCGCTGAGGTGATAGTTAAGTACCAGGTAGTTCCGGCTCAGATGGTGCAAAAGATTAAAAATTTAATCTCTCCCTCTGCTCCAACTCCGGGGCCGGCGCAAATTACCGCTACTCCAGAGCCTCCGGCTCCACCCTCACCCTTGGTGCAACAGCCAGTCTTACCCACCAGTCCAACTCAGGGAGCAGTTCCGCCCGCTCCTACGACACCAGACCCCACTAAAGGGTAGAATCTGTTAAACTGGGTAAAGTATATGGAGCTGCCCTTACTGGTTGGAATTAATCTGGTTTTAGTGATGGTGGGAGGCTATCTTCTCTATCACCACAGCCAACACCAAGCCCACATTAACCAGGTCTTATTAACTCAAAAACGCAAGCTTACCTCCATGATCGCTTCTTTATCAGATGGGGTGATTATGTTGGATGAGAATAAAAGTTTGGTGGTAGCCAACCCGGCTGTGGAAAGATTATTGAGAGTCAAGGCTATTTACTTAGAAGAAGTTATTAATATCTTAGGCTCATCCTGCAATCTAAAAGACGCTATTGAACAAACATTTACAGCAAAATTATTAGTCCGTCTTCCACAGACAGAGCTTAATGGAAAAAGTCTGCAAATTGATGTGGACCCAGTTAAGGATGAAGTAGGGAATTTGTTGGGGATTGTTATTGTAATTCATGATCTGACTGTTGCGTCCCAGCTGGGTCGGATGCATGACGACTTTACCGCCATGATGATTCATGAGTTAAGAACCCCTCTGACAACTACCCTTTATTCCACAACGATGATGATTGAAGGCTTTTCTGGGCTACAACCTACTCAGGTGCTGTCTCAGTTGGAGATTATCAAATCTACCTCAGTCCACCTTTTATCGTTAGTCAATGATTTATTAGATGTTTCCAAGATTGAGGCCGGAAAGTTTCAGATAGTTAAATCATCAGACAATCTCCAGAAGCTATTAAATGAGAAGGTAGCTACCTTTATGCCCTTAGCTGCCCAAAAAAATCTTCAACTAACCTTAACAGTGGATCCCCATCTACCTCCGTTGTCATTTGATCAAAACAGAATCTCACAGGTATTAGATAACCTGCTATCCAATTCATTAAAATACACCGATCAAGGAACGGTTGAGGTGAGAGTATTTTTGGAAGGGCCAGTTATTAAGGTGGAGGTTAAAGATAGCGGTGATGGAATTAGGGCGGAGGATTTACCAAAGTTGTTTTCTAAGTTTGAGCAGTTGGGCAAAGGCAAGAGTGGGGAGAAAAAGGGTACTGGGTTGGGATTAGTAGTCGCTCAGGGGATTATCACGGCCCACGGTGGCAAAATTTGGGCTCATTCTGCTGGTTTGGGTAAGGGCGCTACTTTTGGGTTCTCCCTGCCACTAGCATAGTCTGTTAGAATATGGCCGTGGATAAGTTTAGACGGTCAATTGCTATTAGCACCTCAGTAATTTTTGGCCTGATTGGATTTGCCCTGGCTTTTATTATACCCTTGCCCCCGCCGGCAACCCTAACTCAGACCAAGGTACTGTATGTTTTAATTGGGCTGTTTTTGGCCTCGATGTATTTTTCCAGACTGGCTAGTTGGATTTTAGTGACCACCACCACATTGTTTAGACAGTTGGTTTGGTATCTGGCTTCAGAGACGATCAATCAACTTCATAATTTAACTACTTCAGGGCTACACCTTGGTCAATCACTGACCTCAGATCACAGCCAGCGGATAATCAACCCGCTGATTATCGACACCTCATCCTTGATTGATGGTCGGGTTTTAGATGTTGCCAAGTCAGGATTTATCTCCGGGATTGTTTTAATACCGGATTTTGTGTTACGGGAGTTACAAAATGTGGCTGATTCAGCTAACTCTATTAAGAGGACTCGTGGCAGGAGAGGCTTTATTATCGTTGAGGAGTTGAAAAAAATTGAGGGTATTAAACTAAATATTTGGGATAAGGGCACCAGAGGTCAGGAAGTTGATGAGAAGTTGATTAAGTTAGCCAAGAGTTTAAAGGGGAGAATTCTCACCGTTGATTATAATTTAAACAGGGTAGCTTCCCTTTCTAATGTAAGAGTGTTGAATGTTAACGAGCTGGGGAATGCGCTGAAAACACTGCCGGTGCCGGGAGAAACGATCAAGATTAAGGTGGCCCACCTGGGAAAAGATCGTTCCCAAGGGGTGGGGTATTTAGCTGATGGGACAATGATTGTCATTAAGGATGGGGCAGAGGAGCTAGATAAAACCATTGAGGTAGAGGTTAGTAAGATCTTGCAGGGTAGTGCTGGCAGAATGATCTTTGCTGCCGTAATTTGACAAAATTCTTTCTATAGGGTACTATGTCGCCTAATAGTTAGTCACTATGACTGAATTTTTTACACAACCAATTTCAAGAAGAGAAGGGCTAATTCAAATAGGAACGTTGATCAGTGTAAGACCAGTGGTTCGCGCTGCTGTCGCCTTAGGAACTACTATAGTTTTATCACATGAACTTCCAGGCCTTTTACCCTCTAATCCGAGCACTGCTATGGCAGAAACTGTTGGGGAGAGATTTAACTACAACGGTAATCAGGAGAGGGTTAGATATGCAGATGTTGACGGAGAGTGGATTATCTACGGCAATAGCCACAAGCCTTGGCCTTTAAGTGATGGGAACTACGGACCGATGACTGAACAAACTGTGGCCAAATGGGGCATTAAGCCTTATCATGCTAAGGGGGCGGTTGGAGAGAAGTTTGACTTAGCTATGGCAAGAATGGGTAAACCAACAAAACTCCAGCAACTTCTGGGTGACTTGTTTAGCATGACCACTCGTTTGGCTAAAGAGCAAAATTTTCCTGCAAGTTGTTATGAGAGTTTCGGGATGTGTCACGGCTGGGCAGCTGCTTCAGCGGTCATGAGAGATGTTTTGCCGGAAAATACTGTCGCTGGGGTTTCCTTTAGCCGGGATGAGTTAAGACATTTATTAACAGCCAGCTTTGCTTCGGTCAAAGAAAACCCGATAGATCATCAAGAGTTTGTCAAGGGTGTTCCGGTGGTGGCTGCGATCGAGACATGTGATGGCTTCCCAAAATTCTATGGCCCAAAGTATGGACAGAGAACAGACGGTAAATCGGTGTCAGTGGGACAGATTAGATATGTCGCTTGGGAAACAGAGAATATGCCTAGTTCCCGGCTAAGTTCAGTGTTTACACCTGATCATATTGAGGCTGTTGGCAGTAATATTAATCCTAGAACTAATAATAATCATGGTTGGAGCATTCATTCAGAGGCTCCGATGTCGACTATCCTGAAATTTGCTTACGAGCCCAAACCCCAGTTCTAATTAAAAATCGCGCAAAGAGCAGAGTTATCCACCTCCTTGGTTAATCGGTTGACAAGTTAATTAGTTGCGTGATTTTAGCCCTTTATAAAAGCCCAAAGTATTAGCTATAACACTAAATAATAACTATAAGCTGGGTCATATTTTGTAGTAATTTAACTATCGGACTAGAGAGTATTGACAAATAGTAAAGCTCGTGATATTGTCAGGACATGTTGGAAGCAATCGCCCGCAGATTAACAAATACCCCGCTTAAAAGAGTGAGAAAGGTTGACACTTTAATGATGGATCAGGTGAGAAAAATATTTGGAGACTCTAATCAGCAGCTAATCTTAATGGTTAGAGGCTAAATTAGGGGATTGGTAGCACTTTAAAGCACAAAAAAAGAGCATTACTACCGCAGACGGACTCGAATAGCAATGCCCTTTGTTGATTACGAAAATGTAATTTCAAGAGCAGTTAGAAACTACATCCTCTTGGTATCTACATTTTCACAAAATGATGCCCTTGTCAAGAGGGTGTTTTATCTGATTTGGAGATGAGTAGAGTTGGGGGCTTGTCTTGGGCAGGGACAAGTCTCCAACTTTGCCCACCTATAGCCTTGACAATCTTATAGTATTTATAGTATCATTAACAACGTAGAAATTTATGAACAAAGAGAAGTGGTCGCAAAATCTAAAGTATCTTTTTTTATCCATTACCACAGTTGTGATCCTTTCTGGTTTAGTTAATCAGTTGGGTCTAAAAGTCTTAGCATCTCAACTGCCAGCAAATCCAGCAGCTCCAACCTCTGCTCCAGCAGCTCCGGCAGCAGATCCTACTCCGACACCTGTTATTACTGTTAACCCTGCTGCTAATTTATCAGGCAGTTGTTCTGGTGGACAATCAGCCAACTACTCTTGGTCTCCAGCTTCGAAAACTGGTCAAACAGTCACTAACTATACCTTAAGGTTAAACAAAGAGCCTTTTGCTGATTGGATGGGGCCAGGAGATAACGCTTTCCAGGTTGGCCCGGTTACCTCATATAGCAACACCTTAGCAACTGGAAAATATGGCTTCTCAATCCAGGCTGGTTTTTCCGATGGTTCTACCTCAGCAACTGTTAATGGACCAGAGTTTGAGTGTGCTGCTCCAGTTAGTAATACCGTCTCGGCTTGTGGCAAAAGTGGTGTCTTGGCTTCAGGTTATACACTGTACACGCCAGCCAGTTGTTCGGCCAATCAATATTTATATGTCAACGTTGCCGGTGGTTATTTATCTAACGCTTGTTTAGCTATCCCCACTGGAAACAGCAAAACTGCTGATGGTTGTGGATACACTGCCAATACTCAAGCCCCTACTCCCACTCCTGTTCCTGCTGGAGCTGTAGCTTTTGCCTGTCCAGTAGCTGGGGGTACCTTTATGGTCAACGGCTCAATTATTAGCTGTCAGGCTCAATCACAACAGCAAACTCAAAACAATAACCAGACTGTAAATAACACCATCATCAATCCAGTTTTGCCGGTGGCTGCTACAGTGGCCCGAGCCAGTAGCTCCAGAGTAGCTGGAGTAGCCAATGTTAAAGAGTTGCCTAAAACAGGTTTGCCACTAATGGCCTGGGTGATCAGTGGATTGTTGCCCTTGGGAATTGGCTTAAAGAAGTTCTCTGGATCTGAGGGTGAGGAAAGCGAGAAGACCGCTTCCCATATCTGGCAGATGAGAGAGTATCTTAAGGGTTAATTATTGACATTAACCAGGGGAATGTGTGATACTAACCACGTCCCCAGGAGAGTTTTAAATTTCTTCATTGGAAATTGCAATTAAAAATTAATTTTTATGCCTAATACCCGTTCATTTAGACCGTTGTCTCAAACATCTTCAGATGTGGATCAAACAACAGAGGTTCGTCCAGCAGCAACTTATACCGAGCGTGACGTGCCTACCGAAAAGGTGAGCGGTATACTTGATTCCATGCCGGAAGGTCACGGCTTCTTAAGACCTAAATATATTCCCTCTGACCGTGATGTCTATATCTCCTTATCCCAGATCAGAAGATTTAATCTCAGATCAGGGGATTTTGTGGAGGGAGCAGCCAGACCACCTAAAGATAATGAGCGGTATTTTGGTTTACTACAAGTTGATACGGTTAACGGTGAGAATGCTGAGAAATTTGTAGTAGATCCATCTTCCCGCTCAGCTAAAATCAAACGGGTAAAATTTGAGGATCTGACAGCGATTTATCCTAATAGACTGTTAAAGCTAGAGACCGGCAAATTCCCCTTGTCACAAAGAGTCATTGATCTAATCTCTCCGATTGGTTTTGGTCAACGGGGATTAGTTGTCTCTCCGCCTAAAGCCGGCAAAACTACCATCTTAAAAGAGATTGCAGCGGGAATTACTGCCAATCATCCAGAGGTAGTATTAATGGCGGTCTTAGTTGGGGAGAGGCCAGAGGAGGTAACTGATCTATCCCGAAGTATTAAGGGAGATGTCATTGCTTCCAACTTTGATGAACCAGCTGATGCCCAGACCACAGCTGCTGAGGTAGCCTTAGAAAGAGCCAAGCGCTTAGTAGAGATGGGTAAGGATGTAGTAATTTTACTAGACTCTATTACTCGTTTGGGTAGGGCCTATAACTTGGCTGTTCCACCCTCAGGCAGAACTCTGTCTGGTGGTTTTGATCCGGTAGCTCTTTATCCTCCTAAGAAATTCTTTGGTGCAGCTAGAAACTGTGAAGAGGGTGGTAGTTTAACAATTATCGGTACTGCTTTGGTTGATACAGGTTCTAGAATGGATGATTTAATTTATGAGGAATTTAAAGGAACTGGAAATATGGAGCTACACCTGGATCGGACTCAGGCTGAAAGACGGGTTTTCCCAGCCATTGATATTGAATCATCTGGTACCAGACAGGAGCACCTAATGTTTGAGGAGCCGACCAATGAGTCCTCGTCTGACGGCTCGGTTTCTAAGTCTCCGACTTATAAAAAAATGGTAGTCATGAGGCGGATGTTATCAATGTTGCAAGCCAGTGAACGGACTGAGGTATTTTTAGAGAGACTATCTAAGATGGAATCAAACTCGGAGTTTCTCAGCTCGCTTCAAGACGTTAAATAAATTCTACCCCCTAAAAAGCCGTAGGAATTTTTCTCGATCCATATTAGCCTGTCTCAGTATTGATTGGAGGGTACCCGGAGCAATGGGTTTATTGTGAACGGCAATAGTGAGCTTGTTTCCATTAGGATGCACAAGTCGGGCATGACTACCGACCTGTCTTGTAATAATAAATCCTTGTTTTTGAAAGAATCTTAATAGTGCTGTGGGTTTAATCTGGGGCAGTTTAGCCATTAGTAGGCAAGCCGGGCATTTTTAGGTAAGACAGCTTCAAGCTTAGTGACAAAAGAACTCTCTTTTTCGTCAGGTATCTCTTCCCCCTCATCTGCAAGTGCTTGTAAATGGAACTCGATTAGCGACTTAATCTCTTTTTGAACCTCTTCAAGAGTATCTCCTTCGGTAGCGATACCCAAAAGCGGTACTAGTGCAGTAAACACGAATTGGTTGGTTCCCAAACGCTTTTCTCTTCCTATAACCACAGTATAGTTGGCAACTTTTTGTTTCATGCTGATAGTATATCACGAACCCAGAGGTCTGTCTGTCAGCAGGCAGAGTTAAAAACCTGTGGTATAATCTCCCCACTAGTGGATCCGATAAGCAAAGATTTTATCCAATTTACTCGTTTTTTAATTAAGTATTTTCGGGGCAAAATTGTCTCTTTAGCTATCCATTTTGAGGAGTTTAAAAACTTATTGGTTGATATTCTGATGTTCAAGCGGGGGATGAACCAAAAAAAGGTTTGGCATGGATCAATGATCGGTTTATCAGCCTTTGGTCTGTTTACCTCTGGGGTGTTTGGGGGTCAAACAATTATCTCCTCAACCTTTCCGGGAGTAGTGGAGCAGGATCCCAGGTTTGCTCAGCTAACTGAGAGTCGTTTTGATGCCCCAGTTCTTAACTCCCTGCAAGATACCCATACTGTGATCTCTGAAAAGCCCCGGGCGGAGATAATAGAACATGAGGTAAAATCAGGTGAGACAGTTTCCACCATCTCTAACAAATATGGTATCTCACAGGAAACCATTCAGTGGGCCAATGATCTAGATAACGTTAATACTATCAAGCCGGGGCAACAATTAAAGATTTTGCCGGTCTCGGGGGTCTCACATCAGGTAAAAAGTGGGGACACCTTAGAGTCAATTGCCAAAAAATACTCCGCTTCGTCTCAAGCTATCTTGGACTTTCCCTTTAATGATGTGCCGGATGATTTTAAACTAACGGTGGGACAGGTGTTAATAGTTCCAGACGGAGTACCGCCACAAAAGGCAACACCGGTCAGGCGTGGCCCGACGGCTCCTTCCAGTATTGCTTCTGGTCCTACTTATCAGGCTCCGGGGGGAGGGCAGTTTATCTGGCCAACCAGTGGTGGGATGACTCAATATTTTGCCTGGTATCACCCCGGGATAGATGTGGCTAACCGGGCTGCCCCAGCGGTTGTGGCCTCAGATGGAGGTAGAGTGATTGTGGCTGGCTGGCCTGATAACTATGGTTATGGGAATAGGGTGATTGTTGATCACGGTAACGGTTACCAAACAATTTATGCTCACTTATCAAATATCTATGTCACAGGGGGGCAAACTGTCTCCCGGGGGCAATCAATTGGTCAGATGGGATCAACAGGCCGGTCAACCGGAACCCATCTCCACTTTGAGATTAGATATAAGGGAATTGCAGTGAATCCTTTGGCTATCTTGAAGTAAGGATTAGAGGGGATATTTGGGTTATAGGGGAGATAGAGGAACTTAAAAGTTATTTCTTTCTTTAATCCTTCTTTGAAAGAGATTCTCTGAGTACCCACCCTCCTTTACAAATTTTTCTTCTAAAGAAAGACCTTGCCGGTCAAGTAAAAAACAGGCTTGGTTTATTAAAGTAAGCAGGAGATTAACTGCTGATTCTTGGTTGGGAGGGAGAGCGGGAATGTAGGGGTTATCAGGCGAGTACCTATCCCTTATATCGCCTATCTCCCTCATACCCCTGGCTTTTTCTGGCACCTATACCCACACGTCATGTATGAAAATTACCACTACGCGTAGTGGTAAAAAATTGATAAATTTGAATCTATATTAAGAAAAAGTCCTTCCTATCTATTACTTATATAAATATAAGAGGATGTAAAATTGATATAATAACCCAATATGAAAGGATTTAAACCATTAACTCTAAAAGAAATAAAAAAGCGACATTCCAAAAACACACAGGATAAAGACCTACATAAAATAATTGAAAACAATACAATCAACAAAAAAATATTTAAGAAACTAATAGGAGAAAGTGTTAAAGACCGACCGTTTGACAAAAAGAATATATCAACTGTAACCAAACCTAAAGTTTGAGTAGATAGTACTCGATGAGAGATATAATTGGAGTAGCAAATATTAAGTTATTTAATAAATGAAGGAAAACGGTCTTTAGAAAGCTATTTGAGTATTCATAATAGAGAGCAATTAAGGCTCCAAAAATAAAGGTATTGATACTGGCTACAAATCCAAACTGATGCAACAAGGAAAATAATAACGTACTAATAATAACTGATATCAATAGACCTTTCCTTCTTAGGAATCGAAATATTACGAAACGGAATATAAATTCTTCTATAAATGCCCTAATAAAAAGAAATCCACTAAGTAAGAGAAGAGCTAGTGGATTAAACAATTTTTCTATAACCTGATTAGGTGTTGCTTCATTTAGAGCTGGGTGTATTTGTAGCCCACCAATTAATCTAATTACAAAGGGGATAATAAGTATTAATGCTAAAGTTGTAAAAAATAATGTTAAAGATTTGTTAACTTTATGCGGAAAAAGTTGTCTCAATAATTTTCCTAGCTCAAACTTATAAAAAAGAATCGCTATCAGCGTAATATAAAACAGATGTTCAATTATTGTTGGATACATACTACCTATAATACTTAGATAGTAGTTAGAGCTATAAAATTGAACTATTGGTTTATGTAGAGTGTAAATTATTAAAGAAACAGAAAAGAATATTAAGAAGATTTTAATAAAAAACTCTTTAAAGGATATACTGGGAAGTGAATCTAGAAAATGATTATGAATAGATTGATCAATCATTAAGTACCTATAACTCCAGATCCCATTAGTAAGAATAGACCAAATAGGACAGCAAGAACCCCGCTTATTCTGTAAGTCCACACTGTTACACTCGTAATTTTAGTATGAATCCCCTTCATTGAATTAGTTAGTCGTATCATAAACTCCATAGTAGGTCTGAAAAACATCATGAATCCCCCTAAAACGAAAACAATTCCAAAAAAGGTTAATACCACATTCATAACTTTATTATTAGGTTATTTTAATTCTATGTCAATGACGAAAAAATATAAAAGTATCTACGTTTAGGTATTAAATTCAGAAGTTTTTGAAGCTAAAAAGCCTAAAACCACAACTCTCTATACTTATATAAATATAAGGGGATGTATTTAAACGACTTTTAACACTTTCACATTAGCTATTTCTCCAAGTAACCTATCAAACATTTTATCCTGATACTGCCTATTGTTATATCTCCAACTATATTCATCTATGTATGCCTGTAAATATTTCTTACTAACCACTCTATATACTCCATAGATTCCTCTTTTTAATATTGACCAGACATTCTCAACATTTTGTGTATGAATTTTTCCTCTGACATATTCTTTATCTGAATGAACTATAGAGTAGTGGTGATTAAATCCGTGCTCTATTAAATGACGATATGCAGAATAATCATCTGTCATCACAAAAGCTTTTGGACTAACATGTTCTTTCAATTGGTTGATAAGTGTCCAGCTATTAGTATTTCGAATGTGTTTTAGATATGCTTTTCCTCGTCTTTGCACAATACCCATCACAACTTCTTTTCTTTTGTCAGCTCTCCATTGATATGCTCTATTTACTCCTTTTCCACCAATAAATGTTTCATCAGCTTCTACTATTCCATCCAGTAAATCTCCTCCGCTATTGGCATTTGCCATTAAGATTCTTATTTGCTTAAACATTCTCCAGGCTGTTTTGTAGGTTACACCCAATTCTCTCTGAAGTTGTTTAGCAGAAATACCAGAACGAGTTTGAGTCATAATAAAAATGGCATAGAACCAATATTGTAGTGGTGTGGTAGTTTTCTCAAAGATAGTGCCAGCAAGAGGAGATATTTGATACCCACAGGAGCATTGATATACAGGACGATCTTTAATTTTAGTGAAGTTAGTTACTTTTTGACATTTACCGCAAAGAATTCCATCAGGATACTTAATTTCTTTTATATGATCTAGACATGCTTCATCATTTTTGTAGGTTTTGAGGAAAGTTCCGAGGCTAAAATATTCTTTCACAGCTTCAGTATAGCAAATTATGTACATGATGTCAAGGGATAAGTGCCCTTTTTCTAAATCCCAGACAGGAATTTTATTCTGTCTGGCAAAGTCCTCGTAATCTTCTAGAAGCTCTCCTAAAGAAGCTCGGGCTACTCCTAAAAGCTTGATATACATCTTCAAGCTTTTTTCCAGGTATCCTTCAGAGATGTTTTGTTTTCCAGAACGGGCGGCTTGGACCATCTGGTCATGAGTTCGGGATCTTTTGTCTATCCAACAGTTACAAAAATATACAGTAAGATCATAAATGACTAAACTGAGTTGGTAGCTCTTTAGGTATTTGTAACCAGCTTGAGACATAAAGGTTATTAAAGTTATAATAACAGCTTAGAAGGGCCGGTGGCGCAATGGTAGCGCACTTCCATGGCATGGAAGGGGTTGAGAGTTCGAATCTCTTCCGGTCCACTTCGTCGCTTCGCTCCTCAGTGCAAGCACCCCCTGAGCGAAGCAGAAGAGGGGCTTGTAGGTAAGTGGTATACCGGTACATTCGCATTGTACAGTCTCGGGTCCGATTCCCGACAAGTCCACTATTATTTAACTAACTCTGCTTTAAATTTTTTAGCTGCCTGGTAATCTATGCTTGTTGGATCAAGTAAATTGAGAGCGGTATCAATACTTCTACTGGCATCCGCAACTCTACCTAGCTCCTTATAAGTTAAGCTCAAATTATAGTAAGCATTAGCATAATCATCCTTGAGAGTAATGGCTTGTTCAAAAAACCCGGCTGCCTGGGAGAACTTGCCGAAGGTAAAATAACTCTCAGCAATTGTAAATAGCAGTGATGGATTGGTTGGGTTTTGAGCTAGAGCTTGGTTGTAGGCTGCATCAGCTAACTGGGAAGCTTGAGGGTTAGACCGGCCAATTCTTTGATAAATTGAGGCTAAAACTAACCAATTATCCTTTGACTTGGGGTTTAGCTCTACCGCTCTCTCAGCGTTTTTTAAGGAGTTTTGTAATAAGTTTGTTATCTCTTGTTGTGCCTCAGGACTCAACCCCGGGGTTTCCTGAACTAATTTAGTTCCCAGAGCAAAACTAACGATGGCTAAATTAGAGTGATAAATATCTGAGTATGGGTAAATTTTATTAGCTGTTTCTAGGCTGGAATAGGAGCTTTGCAGATCATTGAGGTTCTTTAATCCTTGGTTGTAATGGTAGTTAGCCAGGGTGATATTGGTCAATAAATATCCTGCCATGACCGTTACCGGCAGAAGGATAATTAACGATAAATAGATAGTAAGTGGACTGAAGATTAGCTGGTATTTGGGGCGCAGGAGGATAATTTTCAAGGCAAACAGGCTAAGTAGGGTAATCATTAACTGAGTAGATCCGGGATAAATAAATAGCAGAGTGATGCCAATCAAACAGGAGACGGAGATGGATCGGGTAATCTCATATTGACCATCAATCTCCTGCAAGGAGATTTTTAGTAGCTTTAAAAAGAGCCATCCTAAAGCAGCGATGCCCAAAACCTTAAGATTGATAATTATGTCGATGATCTCATTGAAGGAATGTTCAAAAGATTTGTTCCAATTATTAGTTTTATTCAACTCTAACGGTCTAAATAAATCGTAATTTATCTTAAAAGGTAACACCCCGGAGCTTTTAAAAGAGCTGTCTGATAGGGCTGATTTTAAGATTTGCAGAGATTGGTTAAAAGGCAGCGTTGAATCCGGGTCATTTTTTGGCAGGGTCAGGGTAGGTAGATATAACAGTCCCAGTAAGGTGATGGTGACAATCAGCGGGGCAACGAAGGCACCGCTTAATTTGAGTTTAGATTTATGGAGTAGAGGGTAGGTGATAGTTAGCAGGTAAAATCCTAACAGTACAGGTAGGATTAATAATTTTTGTTGGGAGAGGATTAAGCAGGCAAGCAGAATACTAACTCCCCAAGAAGAGAGGGACTTAACTGTAGAGTTGGCTGATCTAATTAGTAAAGCTATGAAGATTGGTAGAGTTAAAACTGCCAGAAGTGGTGAGAAGGAAGTGGCGGAGTAGAGGTTGCTGGCAGGAAAAAACAGACCCACTAAATAAAGTAGGGAGGATAAAACAGAGGCGGAAAGTAGAGAGATTAAGATGATTTTGAATTGGTTTCCTATCCTGATATGATTGATTAAAATTAGATAAAAGAGTAAATAATTTATCCAAGAAATCAAAGATCCATGAATCAGGGGTAGTTCACCAATCAAAGAGGTGGTGGGGGAGCTAGATGTTAGGGTAAAGATAGTAAAAGAGGCAGTTAGGGCCAGTAATGGCAGCTCTAACTGTCCCCAAGCTAGGTTAATTCTCCCACTTAAAATAAGGTGTAACAGTTTTAAGATAATCAGCACTAAGGTAGCGGAGGCTAGAAATAAAGCTTTGGGGAAAACTATTACTGGGGTAACAATAATTACCAGGGCTATTAGGTAGGTAATTAGATGATCAAGATATTTAGTAAGCCTAATTTTCATAATTATTTCTGGTCTGAGTATTAATTATCATATAACTTGATCATAGATGCATTATATAAAGATTACGGTACAATGGTTGACGGGCTAAATCTTGCTGCGTCCTCAGAGTAGAGTGTTTCACAAAGAAATTTGAAGCTTGCTTTCCAAAGCTTCAGCGATTTTCTTCAGAAAGGCGACAGAGGGATTTGAATTGCCTCCTTCGAGTCTGGCGATCGCAGATTGTTTGGTACCAACTCTTTCTGCTAACTCTTTCTGAGTGAGACCCTTATTAAGCCTTTTTTGGATTACTTGGGCAATAATGCTGTACTCAAGTTCTAGGGCATCATACCCTTTTTTAATTTCAGGATCTTGCAATAGTTCTTTTTTGAAATCTTCCCAATCTGCTGGTTCAAGTTTATTCATGTAGTTATTATAACATATACGTTATACGCTTGTCAACTCTTTCATTCTAGTGAGCGCGGTTTCAATTTCTCTTAAAGGTGTTTTCTGAGCTTTTTTAACAAATCCATGTAAAAGAACCGCTTCTTGTTTATAAAAAATGTATAAGATGCGTATTCCTTGTTGGCCCCTGATTCTAAGCTCAAATAAGTTATGTCCTAATGATTTGCTGTATGGCATACGAAGCTGTTCCCCAAATTGTCTTAATAGATCAATGAGTCTTGACACTTTTGAGATTGTTGGCTTTTGTAAACTACGCATAAATTGTTGAACTGATTTATCGACCCGAATACGCATATATAAAATATATCATAAAGAGATTACCGCCCTTCGGCAAGCTCAGGGTAAACTAAGGTGTCCCCGTACTTGGCGCATATCTATTTGAAAATCCTTCATTCATCAGGGTTTTGACTTGGGTGGCAATTTGACCTTGACTTTTAACTCTTTTTATCATATAATCTCTTTAGTTTTACAGAACTCCGCTCGAAAGGGCGGAGGTTTTTGTTTAAGGGCTCCTTTTTAACTCTTTTTCTAAATCTTCAAAGAAAAAATAACCATTTGCTGCAAGCTTTAATTCCCAGGAGATGGTTTTTCTGCTGGAATAAACAACGATCTTTTTCCCAAAATCCTGCAACTTTTTAACCATGGCTTCAAAATCCGAGTCGCCGCTTAGTAAAATACAAGTATCGTAGGATTGTCTCTCAAGTAACATATCCATAGTCATCTCTACATCAAAATTAGATTTGTAGATAATTCTCTTGCCGTCTCGAATCTGTTTTAAGGGTTTGGTAACAGGTTCAATGCCAACTTTATCGAGATAACGGAGAAAGGATTTCATCTTCTCGTCATTTTCTTTAATTCCAGTGTAATAGCGAATCTGCCCAACCTTATATTGTTTTTCTATATGTTTTTTGATCTTTTTAAAGTCAAAAAACCACCCAAGTTTTCTCTGGGTATAGAAAACATTGGCTCCATCAATGTAGACGTACGCTGTTGGGTTTGGTTGTTGAATTGTTTTCTTTTTCATAATCATGGTGCGCCGGTGGATGGCGCAAAGTTGACTGCCCCTTCGGAATAGAGCGTTTTGACCTGGGTGGCGGTGAGGGCGTAGTTGTAGATTCGGGTATCGTCTATCTGGCCAACAAATGGTCTATCCGCATCCGCCCGTCTGCCTATTTCAAAAGCTGCTGCTGAATTACTGTTAAATGTTCCACTGATCGTCGTGCTTGTGTCCTTCAGGACACCATCTATATAAATTGCACAACTTGTTGCAGCTGTCCAAACTCCTATAACCTGATGCCAACTGCCATCAGTGATTCCTCCATACGATGCCAAACTAACAAGGCAATGAGCACTTCCACCGGCTTGATAAGTTGTAAAACGAAGAGTGCTATCGGTCGAGACAGTGAGAAGATCATAGCTGTAATCTGCCGTTGTTCCTTTGGATATGATATGGGCATTGGTATCGGTAGTTTTTACCCATGCCCCCATTGACCAATTACCTGAGCCAACATCCAGCGATCCGTTTGATGGATCACTTACTGAAACATAATCATCTGTCCCATCAAAGGCTAAAGAGTAATTTCTCTTGCCGGTGGCGCCGTTATACCACATAGTTGAGGCAGAGGAGACTGGGCAGGTACCCATAGAAGTATAAGTTCCGGTGGCTCCAACAGTTATTGTTCCTGAATTTGCGTTTCCCGATGAATCATTTGCCGTTGTCCCTTGGCATTCATCAAATCTCCAATGGGCAACAGGCCCGCCCTTGTTATAATCCCAGGCAATTTGGGCGGCAGACCTAACATAGTCAAAGACTCTAATACTATCCATTGTTCCTGCTAAATAACCACCAGCAGTATCTCTTCCAATCTCATTGATATTCCCTGCTCCTCCAATACCGCCCTGTGTGCTTAAGGTGATTAATACACCGTCAACATAGAGGTTCCAGCTGGTAGTTAAGGCTTTATCTCCTCCATTATAGGTAACTTCATAATGATGCCATGTATTTATAATGTTATCTAAGTAATGAGCGGTTGTGCTTTCTGCCATGGCTGTGCTTCCACGGAAGCCAAAGTAAATGGCCCTCCCAGCAAGTGCAGAGTTACCTACTTTTCCAATGCCAAATATAAACTCACTTGAAGTCCCTTCTAAGCGGATTGGTATCGTATAATCTGGAATGGTTGTAGTTTTAACCCAAAAACTTGTGGTAAAACCTGCGTCTGGTGCAAGGGTAGGCGAGCCAAGGGTAGTAAAGTCATCACTTCCGTCAAAATTTAAGCCTTTACCGTGTTTGCCAGATGTGTAGGTAGGTCCAGTAATTGTTCCTGTATATCCATTCCCGCTTTTATCAAAAGCACTTGTTCCAGTCCCTTCATTTAAATCCCACCTCGCAACAGGGGCTACGCAGGAGGTACTGTCCCCTGGGACGCAGTACTCCTGGTTGGCTGATTGTTTTTGATATGTGGAATTATCGGACAAAGCTCCCAAAACTTGGGCTTGTCCTTGGTTCATGTCGAGTTTTACTTCGTCGGCGGTTAAGGCAAAGTTGTAGACTTTTACTTCATCAAGCTGACCTTCATAGTTGTGTGCAGCAGCTCGCCCACCAAAGGTCAAGGCAGTTGTGGTGTCAATATCATTTGTCGATAGGGTACTAGCATCAACATCGGATCCAGCAACCCCATCGACATACATCCGCATTTTTTGAGTTGATCGGTCGTAAATACTAGCGATGTGATGCCATGCTGAATCTGCTGTGTCAGATATTCCTGGGGAAGTTGCCGCAACATTAAGACCTGTAGATCCTGTCCAGTAACAAATTCTGAAGGTATAGGATGTGGCGAATTGCCGAATTTCATAACCAGTATTGCTTGTTGCTAAACAACCTGCTTCAGGTCCTCCTTTGGAAATAGGGATTGAGGCACTGGTGTAAGCAGTTGAACGCGCCCAGAAAGTAACTGCAAGACTGCCAGTGCCAACATCCATGGCTACGTTATCGGCAACCGTCACATAATTGGTAGCTGCCCGGGAATACGTTGCGGCTTTTCCAAACTTGCCGGCTTGGGTCCAGG
>Ga0209542_10000954_pt1 | contig 68872 bp, 75 predicted proteins | sample RifCSPhighO2_01_FD_184028 | JGI IMG/M metagenome (GOLD analysis project Ga0209542, IMG submission 184028) | Soil microbial communities from Rifle, Colorado - Rifle CSP2_plank highO2_0.1 (SPAdes) (version 2) | ecosystem: Environmental > Terrestrial > Deep subsurface > Rock core/Sediment ...
CGAGCCATGTGGCGTTATTTTCTTCGATAAAGTCCGAGCTGCCGAAGATTTTGCGTATTTGGGCCGCGACCGCCTTGGAATTTTTGGCTATGGTCGCTTCGTCCAGGAGGTTTCTTTCTTCGCTCTTGCCGCCCGGGTCGCCTATCATACCCGTGCCGCCGCCCGTGAGGATAATTATTTTGTGGCCACCCTCCAAAAAACGGCGCAGCACTAAAAGCCCAATAAGATTCCCCGCGTGCATTGAGTCGGCGGTCGGGTCTATGCCTAAATAGAGCGTGCGCTTGGGGCCGTCGACTATCTCTGCCAAGTCAGCCGAGTGCTGATACACGTACCCACGCTCTTTGAGGACTTCAGAAAGCTTCGTATGGCTTACTGCCAGTTTGGATGAACGACTAAAAAAGCCCATATACAACTACTTTACTTTATATTTTCCGACAAGAGAAGTGCTACTTCTCTTGTCGGTTGAATGGTAGAATGGTCGCATGCAGACGCTCCAGGCGATGTATCGCCAGTACTACAAGCTCGCCCACCAGGCGCTTGCCCCGCGCTTTGGCAAGACGTTTGACCTCGCTGATGACAAGTTCGACTACTGGACCCGCTACGCGCGCCACAACTGGCAGTCAGTGGGCGTGTGGGCGTTTGGCTTCTGTTTTTTCTTCGGCGGAGGCATGCTCTTGTGGGCCGCCACGCTCCACTTGCCCGACCTGGGGTCCTTAGAGACCCGCCGCGTCGAGCAGTCGGTTAAGATCTACGATCGCACCAGCACCGTGCTTTTGTACGACCTGCACAAGGACATGCAGCGCACCGCAGTGCCTCTGGACCAGATATCTCAAAACCTCCAGCAAGCCATTATCGCTATAGAAGACCCAGAATTCTACACCCACGCAGGCATCAAGCCGACGGCCATAGCCCGCGCCATATGGACCAACTTTGTGCAGGGCGAGCTCCTGAGCGGCCAAGGCGGTTCGACAATTACCCAGCAGGTCATCAAGCTCACGATACTTACCTCGGACAAGTCGCCGGTGCGCAAATTTAAGGAGTGGATACTGGCCCTTAAAATGGAGCGAGTCCTTACCAAAGACCAGATACTCGAGCTGTACTTAAACCAGGCGCCCTTCGGCGGGCAGCTGTACGGCGTAGAGGAGGCATCGATGACCTACTTTGGCAAACATGCGGCCGACGTGTCGACACTCGAGGCAGCTTACCTCGCCGCCATGCTCCCCTCGCCCACCAGACTCAACCCCTACCGCACCGACGAGTCGGGACGCAACAGCCAGCTTGAGGCGCGCAAAAACCTTGTCTTGGAAAAGATGCGCGAGCACGGCGCGATTACCGAAGAGGAGGTTATGCAATACAAGGCCGAGCAAGTTGCCTTTAACCCCAAGCGCCAGAACGGCATCATCGCCCCGCATTTTGTCTTTTATGTCCAGCAGTACCTGGAGGAAAAGTACGGCACCGACGCCTTAGAGCGCGGCGGCTGGCGAGTTACCACCACGCTCGATGCCGACCTGCAGGTCAAGGCCGAGGAGATAGTAAACCGCCAGGCGCTCGCCAATGTCGAAAAGTTCAACGCCACCAACATGGCCATGACCGCCACCGACCCCCGCTCCGGCCAAGTGCTTGTTATGGTGGGTTCGCGCGACTACTTCGACACTGAAATCCCGGGCGCGTACAACGTGGCCACTATGGCGCCCGGCCGCCAACCTGGCTCGTCGTTTAAGCCGTTTGCCTACGCGCAAGCCTTTGCCGAGGGATACACGCCCGAGACGGTAGTGTTCGACTTGCCTACCCAGTTCTCGACCGCCTGCGAGCCGTACGAAAACTACAACAACGAGCCGCCCTGCTACGCGCCGCAAAACTACGACGACGCCTTCCGCGGCCCCATGACCCTGCGCTACGCGCTTGCAGGCTCCATCAACATACCGGCGGTCAAGACGCTCTACCTGGCGGGGCTCTCCGACACCCTGCGCTTAGCCAAGTCTTTGGGCATATCGACGCTCGGCGACCCTAACCAGTACGGCCTTACATTGGTCTTAGGAGGCGGCGAGGTAACGCCGCTCGATATGACCAACGCGTACGGCGCGTTTGCCTCGGGTGGCATGCATTACGAGGAGCAGTCGATACTGAAAATCGAGGACAGCCAAGGCAACATCATCGAGGACAACACGCAGGCCCCGGGTGTGCAGATACTAGGGGCCCAGGTAGCGCAGCAGATAGCCGACGTGCTTTCCGACCCAGCGGCCCGCGCCTCACTCGGCGAGAATGACCTCTTTAGCTTCCCCGGCCACGAGGTGGCGGTTAAGACCGGTACCACCAACAACTACCGTGACGCCTGGACCATCGGCTTTACACCCAACATTGTGGTGGGCGCATGGGCTGGCAACAACGACAACACCCCTATGGAGCGGCGCGTGTCGGGCTTTATCATCGGCCCCGCATGGGCGGAGTTTATGCGCTACGCGCTCACCAAATTCCCCACAGAGCCCTTTGCCCGCGCCGAAGTAACTGCGCCCACTAAGCCGGTATTAAACGGCATCTGGCAGACGCCCGGACAAGACGGACTTATCCACGACATCCTCTATTGGGTCCAGAAGACCAACCCACAAGGCGACGGCAACTCCATTGGCGACAGCCAGTACAAGTACTGGGAGTACCCCGTGCAGGCGTGGGTCGCCACCAACGGCGTGCCGGGTATTCAGGGAGGTAATAACAATACCGGCCCGGTCGAGGATTGCTTTATAGACCCGCGGACCAACAAGTGCATCAACGGCCAAGTGCTGCAGACCCCGGCCGACGCGCCGCCAGGACAGCAAAACGGCGCCACCCCGATATAAAGTAAAAACAAATAGTTTGGGTGTTTTATCGGTTCATCGGCATTGCTAGGTAGAGGAACGAGTCGTCTGATGCATCCTTAATAAGCATGGGCTTGCCGGCACCATTGGAGTGCAGGCGCACCGAGTCCCCCACTATCGACTGCAGGCTGTCGGCCAAGTAGCGGCCGTTAAACGATACCGACACCGGGTCGCCTTGTATGGTCGCCTTAATAGTCGATATCTGCTCGCCCACGTCCGGGTTACGCGAGGAAAGAAAGAGGGCTTTTTTGACCGGGTCGATACTTAAAGACACCTGCGCAAATTTGTCGGCAAAAATAGACAGTGACTTAAGCGCCAGCGACATATCCTCGCGCAGTACCAGGCCCTCGGTACTAAACTCCTTGGGGAGTATCTGCCGGTAGTTAGGAAATGCGCCGTCTAAGAGCCTGCTGGTGTAATAAATTGCGTCGGCCTGGGTCGATAACTGGTTGTCGTTATAATATATCTCCACATCGCCCTTTATGGTCTCTAAGACGCGCATAAGTTCGGCGGCGTTACGCGCCGGCAGTAAGAGTTGTGGGATGCTGCCACCCGACTTAAGCGGCATTTGCTTTTCCGCCAACCGGAATGAGTCTGTAGCTACAGCTATAAGCTTACCTGCCTCTCCGTAGAGTAAAACACTTTGCAACTCTGGCTTAACCGCCGAAAGCGAAGCGCAGTAGGCTACTGAGCGTATGGCGCGCACCAAATCTTGTGCTTTTATAATAAAACTATGTTCTGCAGAAACGCGCGGTAATATAGGGAAATCTTCATGGGGTAGGGTTTTTATAGAGGCCGAGGCGTGTTCGCTCTCAACTTTTAACACCTCGCCCACCAAGGAGCCTGTTATTAATTTACCTTTTGAGTTGTTGAGGAAGCCGGCCAATACCCCCGCAGGAGCCGCTGTGGTGCCCTCTGAGGTAATTTTAGCGGGCACTACTATCTCGATACCACACTCAAGGTTAGTCGCGCGTAGTGTGAGCCTGTCGCCTTCGGCGGTAATAAGCACACAACCTAACACTGGTAGGTTTGCTCGGCGCTCAGAGAACCTTGCGGCCATACTTACCGCCTGAGCAAGAGTTTCTGTGGTGGTCTCGAATTTCATAACTCTTTATATATAAACTATTACTACTATTAGGTGGTGTTGGTGGTGGGATAACTTATTTTACCCTTACCCATTAACACTTTTTTACTATTCTTATCCTTTTGTAATTGTGGATTTCCTATGAACTTCGATGTGGATAGTACTACTTCTTATATTTCTATCAACATCTCCAAGTATGTTATACCCCTACTTATCCCAACTAAAACTCCCCTACTATCCACAACTTTACCCACATTATTTGAGCATAAGGCGGATTTGGTGGAGCTCGTTAGAGAGGATACTGTCGGAGCGGAGGTCATTTTTTATCTTTTCACAGGAGTGTATGACTGTGGTGTGGTCGCGGCCGCCTAGTTTGTCCCCTATGGTGGGGAAGGATATGCGGAAATCCTCGCGCAGCAAGAACATGATCATTTGCCGCGGACGCACCACCTCCTTGCGGCGGGTCTTTTCGTAGATACTCCCCTCCTCTACCCCATAAAAGTTGGCGATGGTCTTAACCACTTCCTGCACCGACACCGCTTTTTTAGCGGCCGCTCCGGTGCCGCGCAGCAGGGTCTTTACGTCATTTATAGTCAGGGGCTCGCCGCGCATCTCAAACTGGATCATCAGGGTATTAAGCGCCCCCTCGAGCTCGCGGACGTTGCCCTCTATGGTGGTTGCCAGGTACTCAAGCACTTCGTCAGGCAGGATAAAGTTGTGCGCGGCCGCCTTGGTGCGCACAATGGCCAGGCGCGACTGGTGGTCGGGCGGGGTCACGCTCACTATCATCCCCGCGCTAAAGCGGCTTTTGAGCCTATCCTCGAGGTTTTGTATGACGTTTGGGTGCTGATCCGAGGAAAATACCAACTGCTTGTTGTTGTCGTGCAGGTAGTTAAACAAATGGAAGAATTCCTCCTTAATCTTGTCGCGCCCAGCCAAAAATTGGACGTCGTCCATTATAAGCAGGTCATATTGCCGGTACTTTTCCTTAAAGCTCTGCACTTTGCCCGCCTGCAAACTGGAAACATAGTCCATTGAAAAGCGCTCCGATGTCACATAGTACACCTTGCGCTCCGGCGCCTGGATTCTAAAGTGGTTCCCTATCGCCTGTATAAGGTGCGTTTTACCCAAGCCGGTGGGCCCGTAGATAAGGAGGGGGTTATAGGCAATGCCCGGCTTGCGCACTACGGCCTGCGCGGCGGCGTGCGCCAGCTCGTTAAACGGCCCCACCACCAGGGAGGAAAAGGTAAACCGCGGGTTGAGGCTCGTCTTTTGGTGCACCGGCTCCAAAGCAAGCTCTTGCGGCGGCGGCGGGACCGTGCGGGGCTCTTCCTGGGCCCGCTTAACTCCCCTGGAGATGACATACTCCACATTGCGGACGCTCTCAGAGAGCATGCGCAAACTGCGCACGATGTCTTTGTGGAACTTGGTCGAGAGCCAGTCCCGAGCAAACTGCGACGGGACGCCCAAATAGACCGAACCGTCCTCTACCCGCACGATATGCGTGTCCTTAAACCACGTATTAAAATTAGGCTTGGATATGGTGAGCTCGAGCTCGACCAGCACATTTTCCCAAAGTTCTTTCGTGGTGGTCATATAAAAAGTACCAGGTAAGGATACTCTCCTGCGGATAAGGCGTCAAAAAATGCGTTTTGGTGCACAAGTTGTGGATAAAGTGGGGATACGCTATAGTTGACTTATGTCTGTTACATACCAACCAAAAAAGCGCAAAAGGGCGCGCAGCCATGGATTTTTAAAGCGCAAGGCGACCCCTGGGGGCCGCAAGACGCTTAAGCGCCGCGCTCGCCGCGGCCGCGCTCGCCTCTCGGTCTAGCCATGCTCCCTAAAAGTTCCCGTTTGGGGGCACAGGAGGTCCGCGCAGTCATACAAGGCGGCCGTTCTGTCCGTGCCGAAGGCCTCTCTGCAAAATTTAAAGCTTCATCAACTCCCAAGGTGGCCGTGGTCGTAAGCAAAAAGGTGGTGGGGGGGGCGGTCGAGCGCAACCGTCTGCGCCGCCTGGTCTACCAACACCTCCCCGAGCCCCTGCCCCGGGCACATGTGGTACTCTTTGTCCTATCGAGCGCTTTTAATCCGCTGCAAGTCGCCAAACTATGTTCACAACTCTCCTAGTCCAGCCCATATACAACCTGTTCGTGTTTCTCTTGGGGCTCATGCCTCTTGGCGATGCAGGACTCGCTATTGTCGCCATGACGCTTATCATGCGCGCAGTCCTCTACCCTATTTTTACTGCCTCTATACGCACCCAAATGGGCATGGCCGCCATGCAGCCCGAGCTCGACTCGGTGAGCGAGCGCTACAAGGACGACAAAGAGGCGCTTACCCGCGAGCGCATGGCTTTGCTCAAAAAATACAAGGTCAACCCGTTTGCCGGCTTTGGCGCGCTTATTATCCAGCTGGTGGTGCTCATCGCACTCTACTTCGCGCTTTTTCGCGAGGGCTTCCCGGTTATCAACGAGGCACTGCTGTATAGCTTTGTACACGTCCCCGCCCAAGTATCCACCACATTCTTTGGGCTCATAGACCTCCTCTCGCCCCATCATGTGGCCCTGGCCACTTTGGTGGGCGCTAGCCAGTATCTGGCCATACGGCTTACCCTGCGCCGCACGCCGGCCCCCGCGCATCCCGACAAACAGGCGGCCCATCGCCTGCAGTCCAATATGATGCTCTACTTTATGCCGGCGCTTATGGCGGTGGTTTCCTATACTTTTCCTGCTGCGGTGGGCCTTTATTTTGTCGTGGGCAACCTCGTTTCGCTCCTGCAGGAGTGGCTTTTGATGCGGCAGAAATAAACACAAAACTAAAAACCAAGGCAGTCTACTGTCGCAAGAGAGCCCTTTGGTTTATAGTGGCTCTATGGAGCCCTCCAAGCTACAAGAGTTCATAGTGGAGTTTTTACAAAAGCTTGGAGTAGAGCCGCAGTCTATAGCTGTGCATACCGGGCACCGCACTGTCGTTGCGGTGCAGGTTTCTGACCCGACCCTGCTCTTGGGGCCGCAAGGCGAGCACTTGCGCTCGCTTAATACCATCGCCAAGCGCATGGTCGAGCACAAGCATGGCGAGGCTACCTTCCTCATAGACGTCAACGGGCATCATGAGTCAGAGCTCGAGCGCGTGCGCGGCGAGGCGCGCGTCTTGGCGCAGCGCGCCAGGCTCTTTAAGCACGATGTCGAGATGCCGCCGCTGTCCTCCTACGAGCGCCTTGTAGTGCACGAGCTGTTCCAAGACGACCCGGAGATAAAGACCGAATCCGCCGGCGAGGGCAAGTTCCGCCACATCGTGCTCAAGTACAAAGACCAGGCGCTTGCAAAAAGCAGTTAGTACAGCCTGACACCCCACAGGCTACGGTCACCTTTTTTAACAAACAAGAGATATTTGTCGTCCGCAGATACGGCAATCTCTGCGATGTCAGACGAGACACCCCCATCCGAGCCTCCCGGAGTAGCAATAATCGTTGTTTGCCCGCTCAAAAGATCATAAGCAACGAGCGAGTCGGCCATAGAGGCAGTACCCTGATGCCAGAGATCCAGGTAGTTGGGTGCAATGTATATAAGTGCCACCGCGCAGTACATAACGCTTACTTGCGCTCTGCTCCAAGTACAACGCTCGGGTGCTGGGCTAAAGGAAAGTGGTCGGTCTAGATTTGACTTAGTGTCGTGGGCAAAAGTAACGCGGCTGTCCTGTGTGACGGTTTGGTATACCACTTTAGTAAATCCAAAGTCTGCATTGGCAGTAAGCCCGGGTGTGTACAAGAGCGGCGACACGGCGCCCGACGCGGCGTTTATAGACAGCGCTATGCCCGGCACGCCGGTTGCTGCCTTAGATGTTGCCAAGAGAGTCCCTGCCGAGGGCCACGAGAGTATCATTTGCGAGAGCGGGAGCGAAAAGAGCTTTTTAGGGTTCGTACCGGAGGCGCTTGCGACATAGCCGTCGGAGCCGCTCTGGGTTTTAAGCAAGTAGGCGATAGACTTTCCGTCGGGCGATGCGGCAATAGAGAATGCATCATTGGGCAAAAATTGGATGCGCACCGGCCCGCTGCCCTGCCCTGAGCTGGTTGAGCTGGTACTGGCCACAGGGAAGTTAACGAGTACGGATTTAATAGTAGAGCCATCGAGATACTGCAGGGCGGCTCCTGCGGCTACTTGGTGTCCATTGATGTTCTCCACCTCCCATACGACGCGTGCTATGCCCGGTATGGTCGTGTTAGAGACCGCGCGGGCGACCGAGCCCGGGCTGTCTATCGCCAGGTCGAGTATGTGGCCGCTAGCCTGCATGACAAAGCGCGCCAGGGTCGTGGTAGGCCGCAGGTCTTGTATAAAGGCGGCTCCTGCAACCGGTCCGTCGCTTATTTTAAATATCTTCTGATTGGAGAGGGGCGATGAGAGCCCCTCTCCTTCCTTGGTACCCCCTGCGTTGGTGGCATTGGGGATGGTTACTGTGCTTTGGGAGTCAAAGCTGTTAATAGGCTGTGTAGATGTTGGCTCGAGCGCAGGTGTTTGCCTAAAGAAGAAAAACCATATCAAGAGGAGCACAAAGAATATTCCTCCCGCAATTTCCACTACCAGTTTCCAATTAAGATTTAAGTTCATATATTGGGAAAACACTCGCACTGTGTATTTTGTATAGTACAAACCTGCGTCGTATTAGTTTGATTTTGGCATTGGGTTATCTGGTCATTCGTGGGTGGCGCTGTATTGCTTAGTGCGGCGCTTGTAGAAGTATTTTGTACCTGGGCAATAGGATTAATATTGAGGTTAAAGTTTGTGAGCTGCGGGTTGATGGTGTTTAGTATAAGCCACGAGGCGGCAAGCAAAAGTAGCCCCCACATGGCGCCGCGTATGCGCTCTATGGCCCTCTTTTTGTTGGGTACGATGTCAGAAAACATGTACGTAAGCGCTCCAAGGATAATCATCACAACCGCTACTATCGCCCCGAGCCATATAAAGAGCTTGATACTGCCGCCTGCTATTCTCGCAAAGGAGTCTTTGCCGCCAAAAGTTTGGGGCAGCCCGGGCAGGGGCTCCAGTGGCGTATAGGTGCAGGTGCCGCCCGCGCAAAAAGCGTTGGAGTTGGCGGGACTGGTGGGGTTGGACGGGGCGGGTTGTGGGGTGCTCGGGCGCGGAGATTGGACTTGCTGGCAAGTAGTTGCGTCGGTGCGGATAGTGCACGTGCTGGGGGTTACCCAAATATTGGCAGAGGTATCGTACAAAACACCGCCTGTTTCGCTTGCACATTGGGTTGCATTTTGGACGGAGAGGCTGGTGGTGTAAGGAGGTGTCCAGCACTGCAATTCTGCCTGCACTACTAAGGGGGCAAAAAACCATAGGGGCAAAGTCAAAAAGAAGAAGTATTTTTTCATAGGCCAAAGAGCGAGCTGGACGACTGCGCTCCGAGCAATATCTGTAGCATTGCTTGCGCCGCCTGTACTAATTGGTCAGAGTTGTTGTTCTGCAGCGATACTTCCAAGGCAGCCGAGCCCGCACCGCTCCCTGTCTGGCGCAAGGTCAGTATGCCGCGTGCCGAGTCGGGGCCCACTATTTCCGCGTTGTTTAAGCTCCAGGTATACTGCGCCACTCCTCCCAGGAGCGCTTGTCGGGCAAAGTGGTACGGTTGTGCGGCAATAGTGATCTCCTTAGCACTTAAGGCAAAAGCTTGCGGCAGTACAGTGTCGTACAAGACCCCTCGCAAGGCATCGCGCTCATAGAGCGCTAGTTGGGGCTCCACAACGGGCACCACAACCGCGCCGCGTCCCACCAGACTCGATCCGAAATATACATCAAGGGTGATACTCTCCTGCGCTTGCAGCTGGTCGCCATTAATCGAGAGCGTGTTGCGGCCCAGGCCTGATTGCTGCGGCTGTGGCTCGTCATTGCGGCTCCATTGGTACGAAAGGCTCTGGGGTGCCACGCGCGAGCCGCTTATGATAACCGTCGGGAAGGCCGCTACTTTAAGCGGCGAGCCGGCACTATAGAGTGGCTTACCCAAGTACAAAGGCGGTGCCGAGGTATCGGCCTCCCACACCAAATTGACTACCGATGGGCGAAAGACGAAGTCATGGCTAAAAGAGCCGTTGGTAGGCGATTTTATATCGATACGCACTTGGGTAATGCTCCCCAGCGCTCCGGTCGTGAGTGTGTATGTGCGCAATCCCGCGCCCGACTGCACTACCTTGCCGTCTTTTTGCCAGGTTATCGTCGCGTCGCCTAAAAAACTGCCCACTCCTTGTGCTTCAATGGTAACCGTCTGGTTGGGTCCGGGTACCTCGGGGCTTACGATATATTGCACCGGGTCGGGCAGTGCCTGTGCTTGGGCGACACAAGCAACGCAGAAGCTCGCGAGTATGAGTATGTTACGCAATGTGTGCATATGAAGGCTTGAGGACGCTACTACCTGTTGGTTTCCGGATGCCATCAAAGCTTTTTGCCTGGCGCAGAAGCGCGCGGCTAGCCATAGGAGATGCTGCGGCAGAGGTAGTGCCCGCAGGAGCATACCGGTTCTGCGCGCGCTGGGTAGCCATGCCGGGCAAAGAGGGTGCTCCTGCGCCCAGAGTACCGGTTATAATGCTAAAAGCATTCTGTGTGGTCGCGGCGCCTTTATGACTTTTTTTATACTGCTTTATACAACGATGCACTAAGATGCTCCATGCGGGTACAAACGCATTGACTCCAGGCGTCATCTCGCCGATAAACCCCAACGTAACCGGGAAGAGAGAAAATCGCCCGCTTAGTGCCAGCGCGATTATCAAAAGGACGCCGAACGTACTGCTTATGGCAACATCTATCACGATGCCTATGGGCCCAGCTAGGGCACCTACGCCAGCGCCTACGACGGCGCAGTATGCTGCGTTGATGGCTCCTGATACGACGTTGCCGGACGCATTCCAGCAGATAGTGGCGCCAGCGATACCGCCTACCGCGCCTCCTCCGACCGGTGTGAGGGTCGCAAGGCCAAGAAAGACTATAAAGAAAAGGAACTGCAGTAAGTCTATAAGTGCGGCAAATCCGCGCAGGGCGATATTCATGGGTTACCCCTTATTGTACAGCGGCTTCTGCCTTCTGCTTGCGCAATGCCAACACCTGGCTCGGGTCCGAGGTGATGATCTGGTCCTCGGTATATGAGGCTATCACCTTGATGGCCACATGCTTCAGGCCCGCAAAGAATATCCCCTCCCCTACGTCCGACTCCAAGAGCAGGTATTTTTCCTCTTCCGACAGGTTAAAGGTCTTCTGGAGCGTATCTATGGTCGTGGGCGACTGCTTAAGCAGTATCTGAATGGAGCTGTTGGATATCATAGGCAGGCCGTATGGCGACTTTAAGAAGTCGTCCACGTCCTGGGTGATGGTCGCCAGCCCCAGGTAGTATTTGCGGCCGCGCTTGGCCATCCCGTAGAGGAAGGATGCCGTGTCCTCGCTCTTCATCATCCACCACGCCTCGTCGATGACCAGCAGGCGCTTCTTCAGGTTCTTGCGCACGATGTTCCAGATAAAGTGGGTTATCAGGTACATGGCCACCGGCTTAAGGTCGTCCTCCATGTCCCGGACCGAAAAGACGACGAACTTCTTGTTGATATCGACGTTGGTGGGCTGGTTGATAAAGCCCGACCAGGTGCCCTTGGTGTATTTACTCAGGCGCTGTACTAGGGACTCTGAGCCCTGCATGCCGGACAGGACCAGCTCAAAGTCCGACAATAGCGGCGGCTCTATCTCCGCAAAATTGCTGTCGATAGTAATATCCTTAAGCGCGTACGTCTCGGTAATGGCCTTGTCTATAATGGCGTCCTCCTCCGGGGAGAGTCCCCCGAGCATGATGCGGAACATCCCTACGAGCGCCACGATGTTAGAGCGCAGTATGTCGGCCGCAGCCTCATCCTCGCGCGGCGGGGCCAGGTCAAAGGGATTGATGTGGTGCTCGGAGTTAAGCGAGATATTAAAGTAGCGCCCCCCCACCGCCTGGCTCAAGAACTCGTACTCGCGCTCGGGGTCTATCACTATTACCTCGGTATCGAACATGAGCGTGCGCAAAATCTCGAGCTTGGTCATGTACGACTTGCCCGAGCCCGACTTGGCGAATATCACCGAGTTGTAGTTCTCCAAGCTAAAACGGTCAAACAAGACCAGCGAGGCGTTGTGGCGGTTGACGCCGTAGAGTATGCCCTTGTCAGAGGTGAGGTCAAAGGATACGAACGGAAATATCGAGGAGAGGGGCGATGAGTTGAGCTTGGAGTTGACGTTGAGCTCATCGTGGCCCAAAGGCAGCACCGACTTAAACCCCTGCTCCTGCTGGAAGAGCGCGGGCTTTACGTACACCAGCCGGCTCTCCAGCATGGACTTGATCTCGCTCTCTGCCTTATCAAGCTCTTCGACCGTAGCGCCGTAGATAGTGATGTAGACGCCGACATCGAAAAGCTTTTCTTGCGCCTGCTGGAGCTGGTCGCGCAGGTCCTCGAGGTCGCGGTAAGCGGTGTCGAGCATCGGGTCGCGCACCAGGCCCTTTTCCTCCCGAGCCATGATCTGACTCTGCACTTCGGCTACCTTCTTTTGAAACTTCTTGAGTATGTCGGCTGAGTCTATAGGGTGGATAAAGACCGATATATCGAGCACGCGGTCGAGGTTGATGATGGGCGCGAACCACGAGTCGGTCAGGACTCTCGGGTACGACATGACAAAAAAGGTGCGCGCTATCTTGTCGCCGAGATTTATCTCGCGCGGCGTGATCTTAAGCGCCGAGGGGGCGATGACATCCTGGAGCTCGAGCACTCCCTGCTTGTAGATAGCTTCGGGCAATATGGGCGCTACCGGAGCGCTCTGGGGCGATGTTTTTGACTTGAAGATATCTAGGAATGCCATGCTATGTATAGCGAGTCATATCGAACTAGTGGGGTATCTGCGTTGCTTGCAGCGGCTTCTCGAGCTCGCCGGGATTGAAGAGCTTGTAGAACAATTCTATAACCTCCTCGGTGCCGAGCTCCACAACGCGCACGCCGGTGCGCACCAGCCCCTGCTCGATGACCGAAACGCGCTGCTCGAGCTGGGTACGGTACTGCTCGAATTGCTCGTCGGCCAAGTTCGTCGACGAGGCGGTGCTGCCCCCGGGCAGCAAGGACCCGAGGCCGCCCAGACTCCCCCCGCGCGAGGCGAAGGCCGGGTCGTAGGGCACTACGATAAAGAAGTTCTTGGACATGATGTTCGCACGCTGGGTAAAGTCTTTTATGAACGCGATATACTCGCGTATCTGTACGCGCATCAGGTCGTCGAGTTCTTTCTGGTAGCGGTCCTCCAAAAGGGCTATATAGGGGCGGATATCAAGGTCGCGGCTTTGGACGAAAAATTGCACCGTAAACTCGAGGCTGTTGAGGAAGTTTTGGAACTGCCCGATAATGGCCTGCTGCTCATCTTGCGACTTAAGGGCCAGGTTGATAGATGAGGCCATAAGGAGCGCCCGCAGCGATCCGTCTTTGAGTATGACAATGCCATTGCGCACCTCCTTGACAGGGACAAAATCCTGCGTCGCTTTGGCTTGGGTTGCATTATTTGCCATGGTTATTTGTGGTCAGTCTATCGGGCTATATTTCGAACTTGCTGCGCACTGGGTCGGTCGGCGTCATTTGCTGATTTTGATCCTTTATGTTGAGCGACCAGGACAAGTCCTTAAGCCGGCTCTGGCTCAGCCGTGGTACCACGAGGGTGGCCGCGTCCACAGGGGCCGATTGTTTGGCTTGAGGCTTTCGCACTACCTCGCGTTGCTTCCATAGATACAGCTTGTTGCCAAAAAAGTAGGCAAAGGCGTGCTCGGCCGCATTGATAAGCGGCCGGCCATTTACTTTGTAAAAGGCGAATGCCGCTCCTATCCCGACCGCAAGGCCGATAAGCGGCAACGCGAGCAAAAGCGGCAAGAGCGTAAAGAATATAAGCGATAGCCCCCCGGCCCCGGCCAGGTAGATAAACTGCTTGAGGGTAAGAGGCCCGAATATCTTGTCCTCGACCTCGATAAATTGGGGTACTTGGTACTGCGCCATTTACTGTAAGTATACAGCAAGGGAATAGATGGTAGGTGGTAGCAACTACAACCTACTCCCTAAAACCTACTCCCTTATTCGGCTGGCTCTCGATACGGGTCTGCTTTGTAGTTTTGCGGCCTAGCTGGGTCAGGATTGGGCTTGGGTGCTGTGGGCGTAGGGGCGCTAACCTTTTTTTCGGCGAGCATAGTCTCTGCGGCCAAGAGATCGGGTTTGGGGCTGGGTATAGGCGCACTAAAAGGTGTGGTTGGTGCTGCTATGGCGGGCTTATTACTAGGTGGTTCTTTGGCCGCAAGCGCCTCAGTAACAAGGTGCGCATCTTCTTTCGAAGTCTGCTCCTCTGCCCATTGCTGCATAGACGCCCGTATCGGCATGAAGATGTCATGCGTGACTTCGGTTACAACCTCTACCGCCTGGTCTTTGGCTAGCCCAAGTTCCTCAGCGAGGCTTGCTGCAAACTCTGAGGGGTCGGCAAACCCAAGCATCACCAGGTAGACCTCATCCTCGAGCTTGCCTACCTGGTCTATATGGAGAGCGTGCTTTTTGCCTATTGCTTGGACTTTCTGCCCCAATTCTGCGGACCGCACAGCCGCCTGCACATCCTGCGGCAGTTCCGCAAGCCGCTTTTGCACTTGTTGCTGTAGGTCGAGGTCCATATAAGGAATAGTACTACGGGTTAATTTACTCTCTTATTTCTGCTCCCCTTCTCCGGGCAAGGGGTGGTCTTCGGGCTTAATGGGCGTATCGTTGTTGACGCTGTCCATAATGCGCTTAGCCTCCTTCTCGAGCCATTCCTTGCGCTCGGCTATACTGTTGGATTCGGCTCGCCTATCAGCCGATGCTTTATTTATCGCTGGTGGGATGCCTACGTGTTTCTTTGCAAGTTCTGCCTCTATACCCCCCATTTTTTCTTTAATGCTCCTATTTACTTCTTCCTTAAGCTCCCCCATTTCCTTCTTAAGGAGCTTTTTCATCTCTTTTTTATCAATCCCCTTCACTTCTTGGACCTTCGGTGCCGTCCACCCCCTGCCAAAGCTTGCTACCGTGGGCCCGGTACTTTGCGGGGCTGTTGGCGTTACGGGTGTGGCAGGTGCCGGCTGAGGAGCAGGAGTGGGAGTAGGTTGGTCATCTTGGTCTACGACCGGTGATGCGGGAGTTGGAGGAATTGATGGGGGTGTAGGCGGTGTGCTAGGACCAGGGCGGGCAGAAATAGGGCTGGTAGGACCGTTTGGTCGCAAGCTAAACGGAAGCGGCCCCGGAGTCGTCGGCATTCCGCCGGTCGATGGTGACGGCGTGGGCCCGCTTCCTTGACCGCCTTGCTGGCCCCCTCTTTGTGGCCCCTGGTTCATGGCTGCAACGACAGCGGCTGCAGTTGCGGCAGTCTGGACCGTCTGGTTCTGTTGCTGGTTTTGCTGCGGTGCTGGCTGGGCAGCAGCTGTAGGTGTAGGAGGAGTCGGAGGATCCCAGCGCTTAGTGGTGTAATTCCACGTATAGCCGGGTCCTGGAGTGTCAGTTGGCTTTATTCCTACTAAGTCGGCAATCTTGGCGCCCTCTTTTTTAGAGTCGCGGAGCTTCGAGGCCGCCTCATGGTCGGCTCTCGATATATAGCCTGGTATGCCGCTGCTCGTAAGACCCCCTAAGTTATGCCAGCCGCGCGTAGTGAGAGATTTGGCGTAGTCGTCTTTAAAGTCTTTGCCAGCAGACTTCTCCGCCGCATCTTTATGAGGCTTCATGAGATCTTTCAGCTGCTTGCTCTTTGCTTTGAGTACATTTCCGCGCCCATCGCCGCTTCCAAAGTTGTCGACCTCTTCTTGGGCGTCTTTTGCCTCCTTGGCTGCTTGGGCAAGATTCTGCTTTTCGTCGTCGTCCAGGCGGCCCAGTATCTTTTTCAGTTCCCGCTCATATGCGCCCTTGTTCTGCTTAAACTTCTCACCGCGCTCAGTCATCCTTTTTACTCGATTTGCATACGAGGTGGCATACCCGCCCTTGCCCCCTGCCTCGTTAGTGGCTATGCCGACCAATCCAAGCCCGCTGCGCACGGCAGACGACCCGCGCAGGTCAAAGCTCCGCTTGCTGAGGCCCTCTCCGGTGCGCAGCAATAGGCCTGCTGCTACGCCCTTAGCGCCGCCTTTGGCATTGGCGCCCAAAAGCGCCGCGTTTTGCGCCAAGCGCTGCCCCGCCAAGCCGGCGGTATAGCGGCCCGCAAATCCGGCAGTGCCAAATACGGCTCCGGTGCCCGCGCGCGATACCCAGTTGGTAAACTTCTGCGCGGCCTGGGCACCAAACACCCCGACTGCGTCGGCGGCCTTCATGCCGATGTAGAGGAGCGCCACGACAAGCCCCAGCTTGATGCCGACGTTGGCGATGTTGGCCGCTATGATGGCAAAGGCCTGGCCAGTAGTGGCTCCTGCAGTAACCTGGGCGCCGTCAAATAGGCTTTTGATAAGCGAATTATTGCCGCTACCGCCGATGGTCGCCATTATCTGGTTGATGAAGAAGAATACGAAGAGGAATACCGCCGGGTAAAATGCATGGCTTATGAGTATGGACTGCCACATGTCGTAGTAGCTTTTTATTTTAGGGTTTGGTATGGCGCGGGCTACTAATGCAAACGGCGAGGCGATGATCGCAAACCATAGTACGACGATGCGCACTAAAAACTTGATGCCCGCCGCCAAAAAGCTCGCCGCAAGGATAAAGTACATGGCCCCCGCCGCTATGTAGATGAACGAGAGTATGATGAGGTTTCCTCCCCAGCCGCTTACTCCGGTATTATTCTGATAGAAAATTTTGAATGAGTTTGTATCCAGGAGCGTCTGGAACTTGATGGCGTTCATTATGTTTTCAGTGAGGTCCTTGGTGTCGCCCGCCGCTCCCAGGAAGCCTGCTGCCGCGCTCACGGCCGCGCCGCTGTTAGTCTGCCCAGCGGTTTCCTGCAAGGTATGCACTTGTATGCTGTTATAAAACTGCACCGCCAATATGTTGCCGGTATCTATCACCACTCGGGTTAAAAAGAAGCTAAAGTTGATGATGAGCGCTATAAATATGACCCATGCCAGCATTTGCACCGTGCCGGTCGTCTCTGACTGGAACATGATCATAAAGGCGATGTAGACCAAGATGAGTATAAAGGCCATGTTGGCCAAGTCGCGCGCGGCGGTCCAGCCCGATGACAGGAAGTCTAGGGCGTAGGAGGCGCTGTCCAGGGACATCCGCACGGTCATGTCAAAAAAGTACGAGCCGACAAAGGCTAGCCCGCTGCCTAGGCCCACAGTAAACACGTAGATGATATTGGAGATACAGATATCCCAAGAAGATACCCCTAGGGGATTACAAGTGGCAGAAGGTGGTGGTGTTGCCGCCCCTAAGTTTCTTACGCTCTGCCCGGGTGTTATTATAGGATTTGACCCTGGTGGAGCTGTCTGTAGGGTTCCTCCGTCGCCAAGACCCGGGATAAATTGTAGGGCATGAGCTGTAGGAGTAATAAATATTTGCTGCAAAGGAGAAAAAATTACTGTCAAAAATACTACGAAGGACACGGTTTTTGCCATGTAGTTCAAAATTTTTTTCAATCTTTTGTTTTGGGAGGTCACGGTAGGTTATAAGGCTCGGCACTGCGCCAGGGATGCATTAGTCTGTTGGTTGCGGGCGGCAAGCTCGATCTGCAGTGTGGCGCGGTTTTGCTGCGCGGTCGTTACGTCGGCCTGGGTCAAGAAGGCCCCTTGCCCGCTTGCGGCCGCAATGGCCTGCGCTGCAGCGGATACTTCGTCCGGGGTGGCGGCAAAATACACTTGCGACTGCAAACTCTGTATCCTTGCCAAAGAGGCATTGGCGCGCGTTATCTCGTTGTTGTAGGTTTCGACACGCACACCGAGCGCTGATTGTGCCGCGTCTGCCGCAGCCGCCTTCTGTGCGGCGTCTGCCTGTTCTGTCGAGCTAAGTGCGGTAGACGATGCGGCCGTACTCCAGCAGTTAAAGGCGCTATTGAGGTTGGCCTGCGCTTGCTGTATGTCCGTTATGCTCCCTTGCTGGACGCTCGCATACTGCCCGGCGTAGTTAAGCCAAGCTTGTAGCTGTCCCAAGAGCGCCTGCGCCTGCGCACTAGCGCCCTGGTCTATAGCGGGGGCAAGCGGGTTGGTAATACCTCCCAAGGAATTCCCTAGCCCGCCATACAGGGCTTTTATCATCACCTGGTTGGTAAGGGCGGTTATTATCTCGTTTATATTTTGCGCCAAATTGAGCCCCTCGATAGGCGTATCGACTAGCGACTTCTTTAAAGATTCCTCAATCACCGCGCCGGGCGTCGTAACTTTGCAATTAGCGAGCCCCCCGGGCGCCGCCCCATTTTGGTTGGGCCCTTGTGCTACCTGGTCGCACTTCTGCAGCGATATAAACCCGCCCGCCGACACGTTGCTTCTGGCGTTTGCTTGCGCGGCTCCAATGGAGTTGTTAAGCCCCATCTGCGCATACGCATAGGCGCCATACGGGTTGTTGGTGGGTACAGTCGTAAACTGTAGGAAGCTTCCCCACCCGCCGGCGCCCCAACCGCCCCGCATAAAGCCGTTTATGTTGTTGGTGATCTTGCTCAGTGTGCATGATGCGGCCGCATTGCGGTTGGCGTAGCTTTGGGCTATGGCGATTTTTATCTGCGGGGCAAACGGCGAGCAGAGGAACGAGAGCGCCGAGCCCTTGATAAACTCTCCTGCCGCCTGGTCGGCCACGTTGGCAAAGTACTGGTTAAAATTGGTGACAAAGGATGGCTTGCCGTTAAATCCTGAGTTTATCCAAGTAACCACGCTGCGCGTAATCTGGTCTATTGCTGCCTGCGCAATAGTCTTTACCAAACATTGTTCTATGCTTTTAAATTTCGGGTTGTTGAGCTTTGCGCTTGCATTAAAGTCGAATACGACAACATAGGGCCCGCCCAGCAACGCCGTGCCCCGGTCGGTAGTATTTGTCTGCAATGCACCGGATATTTCGTATGCCAAATATTGCGCCAGGCATCCGGCTGCAGCTATGCCGATGATAAGCCCCGAGGTGCCGAGGCCCGCCGCTTGCGGCGTGGTCGATATGAGAGGCGCGCCGTTTATGCCGAAAGTGTTGTTTATGTCGTTTATCTGCGCAGGCGTAAACTCGCGCGTCGAGATGCTGCTTCCGATCCACGCTCCGTTCGATATCCCATTTCCCGAGCTGCCTCCAGAGTTTGTTCCGGTAGTATTTATTCCACCTCCTCCTGCACTGCTGCCCCCTGAGCTGTTCGTGTCTATGCTGCCGGCTTGCGTATCTATGCCGGTGTCTGTCGGGGTACCTGTCCCCGGCAGTGGCGTACCAGTGTTGCTGCTCTCGCCTACGCCTAGGCCCCCGGAAGTGGTACGGTCGCTTGAGGTGGCAAAGCCGCCCGGGGTTCCGTTGTCGGCTACAGGAGCACGATGCAGCAGCCAAAACCACAAGATCCACAACAGCGCCAAAAAGAGCAGCGCGCCGATGATGATAAATATGATCTTGCGGGTCATGAGTAAAGCAAGACGTCTTTAGGGAGCGAGGAAGTTACCCCACGCGCTCCCTGGCTCGTCCTTGCTAAAAAGTATACCGCCCTTATTGAGCGTCTCGGCCGTGTTTGTTAACACGCGGCCTGTTTCGGCCATAAACGATTGGTACTTTTGCAGCGCCGTAAGTCCGCGCAGCGGGTCGTCGACGACGAGGCCCATCTCGGCGTAGGTATCGGCTATGGCGTACAGGTTTTGCACTACCTGCAGATGGAGCGGTCCGAGCGTCGTGGGTACCACCACCTCTGCCAGTTCATCGGCGATAGCCTCGTACTGCCTCCCAATGGGCTCAAGTGCGGAAAGAGGTTCCGTAACATGGGCATCCGTTGCTTTAGCTATAGCCACCAAGGTATCTTCCATGCTGGCCTTAGGATGATTGGCAAATACTGCCATAACCGCGTTGCCATACGAGCGCAGATTTACTTCCGAGGCTTCTATAAGATTTAAACTAACCTGCTTAGGTTGATTAGATGAAGCATTAATCTGTGCAGCTGCCTCGGCAATAATGCTGTCTTGGGTGGGGATATCGCTGCCCAGGCCCTGTACGCCTGCGCTCGTGAGCTTAACCAGGAGTCCTCGGCCTATAGAGTCGGTCAAGTTGTCGCTTTGTGCCTGGGTTAAAAGGTCCTGTACCGCATCCTCGTTCGGGGCATCGGGCAGGTTAATCCCGCTTTGGGCCTGTATATCGGCCAAAGACTGCTCCCAAGCCCCGTTTGGCTCTGCAGTGGCACCCGCCGCAAGCTCAGTTGGGGCGTTATGCGCCGAGGTGTAGTATTGTGCGGCCGCTACCGCGCCGCCCGATACGGCAAGAGCGCCTGCAATGACTAAAAATTGGGCAGAGGGGAGGTAATTTCGGACACTCATGCATACTCAGTATATAATGAAAAGATGCAGAACTTCGGCAAACTACTGGCAGCCTTCATTGTTACGGGAGCTTTGGCGGCCCCAGTGTTGGCCTGGGCCCAGGTACCAGCTTTCCTGCCTTTAGGAGGACGCATTATCTCTTCGGTCCCTTGTATTTCAGCTGGTGGGCCATCTTTATGGGTCACTATAATTCCATTTGGCATCCCCGGGACTATCCCTTTTAGTTTTATTTGGAACTCGCTTACCCTCAGTAGCACTATTCCGCCCCTTCCTTCCATACCTCCCACCCATTCAGGCGAGCAAATTTTAGGGACCTACCTTCCGTTGGTGCCCATGCCATGCTTCATAGGCAAGATACCTGTCTTTGGCTGGCATATGCTTACGGAAAATAACAGTCTCCCTAGCGGGGGCTTCTAAGTCCTGGATAGCGCGAGCCACGCCGCAAGCGGCACGTCCTCTGCCCTGGCCTTCGGGTCTATTCTAGTATTTTGCAAAATAGCAGAATAGTCTGGGCCAAGAAGTTTTTTTACATTGTTCGCCAGCAGTTTTCTTTTCTGAGCAAAGCCTGCGCGCAAGAGCTCAAAGAATCGCGCTTCGTGCGCGGCATTTTTAAAATTTTTGCGCGATATGCTCGACACCAGGAGTATTGTCGAGTCTACCTTGGGCGGCGGGGCAAATGCGCCCGCCGGCACGGTCTTAATATATTTTGGCGTGCCGTACGCTTTTATCGACAACGACAAGATGCTTTCTTTTGTACTGCGCGCAATCCGCTCGGCAACTTCTTTCTGTATCAAAAATACCAGGGTCTGCGGCTGTACTTTGCCGCTCAGGAATTTTTTAAATAAGGCACCCGTAATGTAGTACGGGATATTCCCGATAAGTTTATAGGTGTTAGGTTGTAGGCTATAGTCGCTCGGCTCAAACTCGAGTGCATCTTTTTCAACAAGGGTTAACTGTCCGCTCTCTATTTCTTTTTTAAATTTTTCTTGCAGTATTGGAATAAGACGACTGTCTTTTTCGATTGCTATAACCTTACACCTATACCCTAACAACTTCTCTGTTAAGGCCCCTTCCCCTGGGCCGATCTCAAGCACCGCCTCCCCTTTCTTTATAGAGGCGGCGTCAGCCACCATTTTTAAGTAATGGCGGTTGTGCAAAAAATGCTGTCCAAGCGACTTCTTCTTATACATAGTGGATGAATCCTAGTCTAAATATATAGTCTTGCCTAGGCGTTCGGGGGTTTCGGCAAATAGGAGCTCTCCCGGTAGCTCTTCGAGGAATGACGACGCGGAGCGCATGTCCAAGTTGCCAAACACAGTGCGCATCATCGCAAACGACAGGTACAGCTTTTTTTGCGCGCGGGTAAGCGCCACGTACATCAGGCGTCGCTCCTCCTCGAGCGCGCTCTTGCCCTCCTCCTCGCGCGCGTAGGGAAATAGCCCTTCCTCGAGTCCAACGATAAACACGTAGGCAAACTCCAAGCCTTTTGCGGCATGCACGGTCATAAGCCGCACACGGTTCTGCTCCTCTTTTATCTCGTCCTGGTCGCTCGCGAGCGCGGCGCTCTCCAAGAAGAGTTCAAGACCTTCCGGCGGGACAACCTTGTCGTAGCGCGTCGCGAGCGACACTAGCTCCGCCAAGTTCTCGAGCCGCTCACTACCCTCTACCTTGTCCTCCTTAAAAGCTTTTTCCATCCCGCTCTCTACTATCACGGTGCGCAAAAGCTCGGAGGGCGGCAAAGTCTCAGCGCCTACCCGAATCTTTTGCAGCAGCGCGCGCATTGAGGCTACGCGCTCGCGCATCTTCGCCGGCAAGGCCGTCTCCTGGCCTGACAATATTTTGAGCTTGGTTACCTTGCCGATACCCGGCAGGGTGTCGAGTACGCGCCCCAGGTCGGCCGGCGTCTCGTTGATCGCCGCGCGCACAAACGAGAGCGCGTCCTTAACCTCCTTGCGCTCAAAAAAGCGCGTGCCCAGCACTTGGTACGGCACCTCCGCGTCCAATAACTTTTCCTCTATGGCGCGCGATTGGAAGTTCGCCCGGTACAGTATCGCGATATGCTGCGGGCGCACCCCTTCTTGCCTGAGCTCGCCAATCTTGCGCGCCACAAAGAGCGCCTCGTCTCCGCCGTCGCCGGCTATATATAAGGAAATAAGCTCCCCTGCCCCCTGCTCGGTCGTCAGATTTTTTGGCGGGCGGTTGGGGTTGTTGTCGATAAGCTGGTTTGCCGCGTCCAGGATATTTCTGGTCGAGCGGTAGTTTTGCTCCAAAAGCACGACTTTGGCGTTTGGGTATTTCCGCTCAAAGTGCAAAATATTTTCTATCTTGGCGCCCCGCCAGCCGTATATCGTCTGGTCGGGGTCGCCCACCACGCATATGTTCTTTTGGGGCCCGACCAGGAGTTCGGCCAGGCGCTCTTGGATAACGTTGGTGTCCTGGTACTCATCTATATGTATATAGCGCCAGCGCTTTTGGTAGCTGTCGCGGATTTCCGCATGGCGCGCCAGGAGCTCGACCGCCTTAAGCAAGAGGTCGTCGAAGTCTACCGCCCCGTCTTGGCGCAGTGCCTTATCATAGAGCGCCCAAGCTGCGGCCACAGTCCTCTCCCTAAAACTCACCGCTGCCTCGGTATACTCGCCTAAGGTTATGCCATCTCCCTTGGCACGCGATATGGCGCTGAGGACCATCCGCGGCTCAAACTCTACCTCGCCTATAGCCTTAAGGGCGCTTTTTATCTCGCGCAGGCAGTCGGCCCGGTCGTATATGGCTGGCGTGCGCTTATATCCCAAAAGTTTGTTGTGCTCCTTTATAATAGAGAGCCCCAGCGAGTGAAAGGTCGACACAAACGGCATGCTGCCCCCGGCTTGGCCGTGTTTAGCAAGGAGGCTTGCCGCCCGCTCGCGCATCTCGCCCGCCGCCTTGTTGGTAAAGGTAATGGCCAAGACCTCGCGGGGCTCGGCACCCTGCCGGATAATCTCCAAAATCCGGTGGGCGATGACCCGCGTCTTGCCTGCACCGGCTCCGGCTAGTACCAAAAGCGGCCCGTCTATTGTCAAAGTAGCCTCTTGTTGCGCAGTGTTTAATCCCTCGTGGGGGTTCATCTACCTAAAGTACCGTAAAAACCCTTATAATCCAAGCATTTTTTGGGTTTTTATCCACTTTTTATACACAAGGTTCATATTTGCAGGTTGACGCTCAGATTCATGCTCGCTACAGTTAGCTATGTACAGGCATGGGAGCTAACCTGTGGCTCAGTAGAGCCATTTTTTAGCGGAATGATGCAGGAATCAAGCTTAAAACACCCTTTGTTACCTAAAAAACCTATTCCTTCTCTGGCGACCCAGTCGCCCCTTGTGGAGAAGTTCAAAAAAGCCCTGGCGTATCTGCTTTTGGCGGGAGGATCGTCTTTGGGTTTGTTTGCCCCCGCTGTTGCTTCAGCAGCTTTTTCTTTCTCTGTCCTACTGGATAGAATTGTCCCCCAGGCTAACGCTTCGGCGCCGATTGAGCAAAATTCTCAAAATATGCAGATATTGTCGGCAGCTACCAATAGTAACCCCAACCACTCGGTTGGCGGGGGCGACATCAGCGTAGTAGACAACTCGGCCCTCGTGGCCCAGGACGGGCCCTCGGGCACCCCGGCTGATATCGAGGCGCGGCCCAACTCTTCGGCGGTGAGCGTCTATGTGGTGCGGCCGGGCGACAATCTTTCGACCATCGCCGACATGCATAACGTATCCATCAACACTATCAAGTGGGCCAACGACCTTACCTCGGGCACTATCCACGAGGGCCAGACTTTGGTGATACTCCCCGTCAGCGGCATCCGCCACACGGTAGTCAAGGGCGATACTGTAGCCTCGCTCGCCAAAAAATATAAGGCAGACGAGGATGAGATACTCGCGCACAACGACATCTCGGGCGCTTTGGTAGTCGGCGAAGAGATATTGATACCCAATGGCACTATCGCCACAGCACCCGCGCCCGCTCGGAAGGCCGTAGCAAGGAGCGGCTCGGGCGCGGGTGCTACGGTTGCGGCAGGCGGCCCGGCTATATCGGGCTACTACGCCTGGCCTGTTGCCGGCGGCGTCATCACGCAGGGTGTCCACGGCTACAATGGCATCGACATCGGCGCACCCAACGGCACGCCCATCTACGCGGCAGCGGCCGGCACCGTGGTCGTCGCGATAAGCAATGGCGGCTATAATGGCGGCTACGGCAACTATGTGGTAGTGCAGCACCAAAACGGCACGCAGACTTTGTATGCGCACATGAGCCGCGTGCTTACCACCATGGGTGCAACTGTCGCGCAGGGCGCCAACATCGGGCTCGTAGGCTCGACCGGCAAATCGACCGGCAACCACCTGCACTTCGAGGTGCGCGGCGCCGCAAACCCTTTTGCGAGATAATGTATAAAAATAAAAAAAGCCCGGCCTTGCAGCCGGGCTTTCGCGTTGGTGGATCGGTGCTGTTCAGACGATACCTTTGCGAAGTCTCATCCAAATTTTGCCGGCCTTGTTCTGACCGGCGCCGTCTGGGCCGGCGTCCCAAAAGCCGTCACTGGGTGGGCCGGTCACGATATGCTTGACGATTTCGAGATAGCCCGAGTCGACAAGCGCTTGGCGTACATCGGCGTGCTGGTCGAGCTTAAATTTGCAGAGGTAGTGCATCGTCGCAACTTTATAAGTCGGAAAGAGGACGGGTTGCTTGTCCTTGTACTGCCGCGATAACTCCCAGGCAAGCTGGGGGCTGCGTGCAGTCCGTATTTTTTCAGCGACCGCAGGATAATGCAGGTAGCGTTTGCAGTGATATGCGTGCTCGACTGTTGGGTAGACCACATGGTCTACTTCGATCGCATGTGCCGACCAGGGCGAGAAGTAGCGCTCGAAGATTTCGGGCGCAACCTCCATGTCGGGGCCGTACAGCTCTTGAGTGGCTAATGACATAGCCATGACAGAATTCCTTTGTTCTAGTGAGACTGCAACGACTATACCATTGTGAGCCAAGGTACGGAACTGTCTCGACAACTTGTGTAACTGGTAATTTGTGTATTTTATCCCTTGTAAAATAAGGGGAAATTGGTATCAATCGCTCGCTTCTACGTCCACGTACCGCCACAAATACATAGACGCCAGGGTGCGATGCCCTGCCCAATTTCTTGCCAGGCGCTCCATGTGCGCGGGCTTTGGCTTGGCTCTGAGCTTAAAGAGCTTTTGGAAGCCTTTTTGTATGCCAAGGTCGCCCACGGGCAGTACGTCGGGCCTGCCGAGCGTAAACATGAGGAACATGTGCGCTGTCCACTCGCCGATGCCTTTGACCGCCACCACATGGTCGATGATTTCTTGGTCGCTCATCTTGCGGAAGAGTTTTGGGTTTATCGTGCCGTCTTTAAACTTTCTTGCTAAGTCTTTTAGGTAGCTCGCCTTCTGCCCCGACAGCCCTGCTGTGCGCAGCTTCTCTGTTTTAATTTTTAAAACCTGTTCTGGCGTAGGAAACCCGCCTCGACTCGACGTCTTTGGCGAGGCGGGCTTGGTGTTTGGAAACAGCGCAACAAAACGCTTTAAAATAGTCCCCGCCGCTTTGCCGCTCAGCTGCTGATAGATGATAGATTCGCACAGCGCCTGGAAGGCGTCTTTGGTGTGCTTGCGGCGGAACCACAGCGGCCCGAAGTTTTTTATAAATGCGCCCAAGTGCTTGTCGTGGGTTAAGTATGGGAGCGAGTCTTTGTAGTGCGCCATGTCGGCATCATACCCGAATACCGATTTTTCCGGTACACAAATATAAGGTAGTATGGTGTCAGGCAAAGTGGGAGAAAGAACATGCCGCGTGCAAAGCTATGCGGAGGGCGTCACCTTCCCCAAGGCCTGCATCAATGTCCGCTGCCTCGACGGCGTCGAGATTAAGGATTTAAAGATCGAGCCCTTCAACGGCAGGGATCTATAATCCAAAGCCTTTTGAGGCTGGATAAGTCGTTTGTATTAGTTTTATGGAGTTTTATACTTGCAGTATGAAACCGCGAGGCTTTACGCTCATCGAGCTTTTGGTGGTCATAGCCATAATAGGGATTCTTGCCTCCATAGTGCTGGTGTCGCTGTCGGGCGCGCGCCTCAAGGCGCGCGATGCGCGGCGTATTGTCGAGCTCGGCCAAATGGCGCGTGCGATAGAACTTGCGTATACTAACGGCGGCGCGCTTGGCGGATGCACTATTGCCCATGACAATGTTTATCAATGCGCCAACCCTAACCTGCAACCATTTGGCGACCCGTCGGTTGGTACCGGCGGCGATGCTTGCTACAGCGGCTCAGCAAGCCAGTGCCAATACTCTATTGCAAGCACTAACGGCCTTTCAGGCCCTACTTTCTCCAATTGGCAGATCTGCGCTTATTTAGAATCAAATAACGGTCCTCTCGCGGGGACCAGCGGAGGCGGACTTGTAGCGATAAGTAGCGCTACTACTACTGTATTCGCCGGCTGCAAGTAACCGCTTAATTCTTGCGTTCGCGATACTGGAGTGCTTCCAAAACGTGCGAGTCGTTAATATCGGGTGCACCGTCGAGGTCGGCTATCGTGCGTGCTACTTTTATCACGCGATGATAGGCGCGCGGAGAGAGCGCCAAGCGCGTCGCCGCTTTTTCCAAAGTGCTTCGTACGCTCGTTGTCAGCGGCACCAGCTCATCTAATTCGCGCGGACTAAGTTCGCTGTTGGTCTTGTGCGGATTTTTGGTATGCACAAAGCGGCCCTTTTGCGCCGCGCGCGCTTTTACAACTTTCTCGCGCGCGGCGCGGGTCTCGGTCCCCTCTTTATTTCTTTTGCCCAGCTCTCCCAACTCCACCGGGCCCATGGTGCTCCATAGGTCGATGCGGTCGGCAATAGGTCCCGATACTTTTCTTTTATATTTTTCCAAAGTAATAGGGCTGCAGGTGCAGGCAATTTCCGGGTGCCCGTAGTTGCCGCAGGGGCACGGGTTCATCGCCGCCACGAGCATAAACCGCGCGGGGAATATCGCCGTGCCGCGGGCGCGCGCTACGCTTATCGTGCGGTCCTCAAGCGGCTGGCGCAGCGCCTCGATGACGCGCCGCTCAAACTCGGGGAACTCGTCGAGGAATAGTACTCCCTTGTGCGCCAGTGTCGCCTCGCCGGGCCTGGGGTTTGCTCCGCCGCCCACAATCGATACGTAGCTCGAGGTGTGGTGCGGGCTGCGGAAGGGCGGCAGGGTCATTATCTCGCCGCGCAGCACCCCGGCCACCGAGTGTATGCTGTTGACCTCGAGGATGTCGTCAAAGTTGAGCGGCGGCAAAATCGAGGCAATCGCCCGGGCAAGCATCGTCTTGCCGGTGCCCGGCGGGCCGCTAAGGCCTAGGTTGTGGCCGCCCGCCGCCGCGATAATAGCCGCGCGCTTTGCAGACTCCTGCCCGCGTATATCCTCAAAGGCAAACTGCGCCTCGCCCCAGTCGGGCACGATTTTTGTCTGCTCGGCAGGTGCGAGCTTTGCGGTCGCCTTTTTCTGCTTGGCTTCGGGAGTCTTCTTTTCGTTTAAAAAGTCTACGACCTCCTGCAGGCTGTCCGCCCCATAAATAGCAATGCCGCCCACCAGTGCCGCCTCGGCCACGTTTTGCTTGGGTATAAATACGCCCTTTTTACCCTTGCGCTTTGCCTCGGCAACCAAAGGCAGTACGCCGCGCACCGGCTGCAACTGCCCGTCCAAAGATAGTTCGCCCACAAACAAGTACGGTTTTGGGTCAAAGCGTATGTCCCCTGCCGCCAACAAGTACGATAAAGCAATGGGCAGGTCAAACATCGGCCCCTCCTTTTTTAAATCCGCGGGCGACAGGGACACGACTATCTTTTGGTTGCGCGCCTTCGGGCTCTCGAACCCGGTGTGCTTTATCGCCGCCGCAACCCGGTCGCGGCTCTCCTCAACAGCTTTGTCGGGGAGCCCCACCACAGTAAAGCTATGCAGGCCTCGTGAGAGGTCCGTCTCGATGGAGACTATATAAGGGCTTAAAAGCGATGTCTGCGCCCCATGCACTTTTGCATATTGCATTCGAGCATCTTAGTTTAAGCAAAAAAGAATGCAACCAGTCCTTTTACATGTGTTCCATGCACGTGCGGGCGGCCGGGTTGGCTTCCAGGCGCTCCTCTTCTATCGGCCTGTTGCAGACCTCGCATACACCGTAGGTCCCCTGCTCGATGTTGGCAATAGCCTTCTCTACATCAGCCATGCGCGCGGAGAGCGTCACCACCTCCTCGCTGCGCTCGTCGAGCTCCTCTATCTTGTCGGCGGCCTCGTTGGGCTCGGCTTGCGGCGGCATCACATCCATGTAGGGCGCCTTGGCGCTCCACTGGCCGCTTGCCGGGTCCTTGGCGGCAATGTCCCCCAACTGCCGGGTAAGCAAAGCAAACTCCTCCTCCAGCTTCTGTTTAAAATGCTCGGTATTCATATAGAAAGAGTATACACTATCGGTTAATTGTAAATATCGTGGTCGCCTATCGTCAGTAGGCCGGCTATTTTTTTGCCTTTGCCTACCCACTCAAAAATAATCCGGTATTTGTAGTTGACTGAGAAACTGTAGTAGACCCCCAGTTTGCCTTTGAGCTTATGCACTCGTAAAGCCTTGTGATTTGCTGGCTTTTTAAAAGCATCAATTTTCTCCAATGCTTCTTCCTGCAGACCATGCTCAAGCGCATTTAGCGCTTGTATAAAGCTCGGCTTATATAAGAGCTCCATGGGTGCCTATTTTAGCTTGCGCATAAGCGTGCGCAAATCGCCTTTCAAGTAAGGCTCTTTTTGGGCACGCAGAACCGCCTCTATGGCCTCTTCTTCAGAGAGGCGTTTTAGGGCTCGGCGCATGACGGCCGCGCGGTTTTCTCCCACGCCCTGCTCTACCAGGTTGTCGAGCTTCTCTTCCAATTCTGGGGTCAGCGGTACCGATATAGTAGACATATATGTATTATTATTTAATATGATAATATCATACCCCAATACTGGGGTATTGCAACATCGATTATTGCACAAAATGCCCCCAGAGTTTAACGATATTTCTTTCTTTTCCCCAATAACGCAGCATCTCTTCCCTGAGATTTTTGTGTTGAGGATACCCCGTATCTTCTGCATTGTCGGGCATCAAATCCTTACACTCCACATTGAGTAGGACCGTGAGTGCTTCTTTGAGGTCGTTGTATCTCTGCTCTCCAAGTTTTTCCTCCTGTTCTGCGCCGAGACCGTGCCACGTATAAAAATGCCAAAGCTCGTGCATCGCCGTTTTTCTTGCTGAGAGTGCAGGTACAGAGACGAAGAAGTAATTATTATCAATACTGTATGGGCACCGGCTATTTATTGTGAGGTACGCTTTTATGTCATTTGGGAGAGATGCGCCAAAAATCGCCTTGGCTCTTTTTTGGTATTCGTCCGCAATACTGTCCTAGTCCTGTTGGTATTTGGTTATGTACTGCTGAATATCAATGTCTTTGTCGGTAATGTATTTATCAATAAAAGCCGCGGTGTCGCCTGGTGTAGGATCTTCGCTGTAAGTGGCCACCAGCGACTCGTACACTTTAGTGGGCGCCTGTGAGTTGCTCGAGCTTTTACCCTTATTTAAAAGGCACCATATGTCTTTTTCCTTATCGTATTCAAAAGCGACTTTCATTATTTTTTAGCGGGCGTAAGAATTTAAAACGGTCTATTGGCCTGGCGGCAAAGAGAGGATACTGGCTTGCGAGAGGCGGGATATCACCTCGCGCAAGGTGGCGTCGTTGGTCGTTATGAGTATGGTGGAGCGGTCGAGGAATACCCACAACAAGAGGATGTCCCCCTCGGGGCCGAGCACCACGCGGGCATCGCGGTTGGCCACCACTTGGTCGACAAAGCTGCCTTGTACAAACGGCGTCGCCGAAGGTATGGCCGCAGGCGTACTGGTACTTATGGGCGTAGTGCTTGCAGCAGACGTCGTAGTGGCCTGCAGCGAGCTTGTCGCGCTGGTCGAAGAGGCAGAGCTCGTGGCCGCGGGCAAAACAGGCGGCAAGTCGGTGCGCGCGCGCACCGCAGGCGTGCGCACAAACAGTGGCGAAAGATCGGCCTGTATCGTAGCCTCCCAGGCAAGCATCGCCGAGTAGGCCGTCTCGTACGAGTCTGCCTTTATAAGCATAAAGGCCTGGTTTTCGTCGTAGCTATGCACGCCCAAGAGCATCTGGGGCAGGAGCGTGCGCACCAGCTCCGGAGGTATCCGGGGCGCCAAAGTCTGCAAAAATTCCGGAGCGCTTACTTCTTGCAGAGCACCCAAGGCGTCCTGCTTTACGACTTGGATGCGCGCTACGAGCCCCAAGGCAAGCTCCACCCCGCTGCGCATTGCGGACAGGGTCTGCATGATGCTGCTGCGCGTATCGCTCCCCGATATTTCTACGGTCTTGGTGTCATCAACCAAAATAAAGGGCGCCGGAGACTGCTGTGCCACCGACACCGGTTGGAATGCCAGGTAAATATAAAAGCCGATACCGCCCGCTACACAGAGCAGCACTACACCGGCGCCCACCATAAGTAGCTTGCGCAGCCAAGGCCGGCCCGTCTCTTGATTAAGGGGTGTTGCGCTGTCTTGGAGCTTCGACATCCCGCGGCGGTCGGCCTCGGCGGCGGCAATAGAGACAACCGAGATATTCTTCTCTCCCACCACGCTCTCAATGTCGCCCTGGTATGTCTGCAGGGGCTTTACCAAAGACGGCTCTTGCTTTTGGGGTGCTAGTACTGGCGCAGCCTCGGGCTTGGGTGGTTCGGGCAGGGTCGCAGTCCGCTCCTGCTCGAACAACACTCCGGCATTAATGCGCCTCGCAGAGTCTACAGACGGCGCATCTTTTTTAGGAAGAAGTACCTTACTGAGGTCTATATGGCTTGCGCCCGTTTGTTTCGGTTGGTCCTCCATTAGTGGCTGGGGTAAGTCCTTTGCGGATAGCAAACTCTGGGTCGGCCATCTTTATCGAGAGGTTGATGCGGCCCTTGTCGTCTATCTCCTTTATCATAACGCGGACTTTGTCCCCTACTGCCACCGCTTCAGAAATCTTATTGATCCTAAACGAGGCAACCTCCGACACGTGCACCAAGCCCTCGGCATCCTTGCCGGGCCCCACGCGCACAAACGCGCCAAAGTCCATGAGCCTCGTTACCTCGCCGTCGTACACCTCGCCAGGCTTGTACTCCTTAACCAGCGCCTCTATCATCTCGCGGGCCTTCCCCGCCGAGCCGCCCTTGCCCGTAATAAATACCGAGCCGTCGTCCTCGATGGTTATATCGTCTACCTTAGTTATGTCGCGGATGCCGTTTATGGTCTTGCCGCCTCCGCCGATAACCAAGCCTATCTGGTCCGGCTTGACCTTGACCGTAATAATCTCGGGCGCTCTGGCGCTGATGACTGCGCGAGGAGCGGCAATCTCTTTCTCTATCACGTCCAAAATCTGCAGGCGCGCCGCCTTAGCCCCCGCAAGCGCCTCTACTAATATCGGCACAGCAATGCCGTCGAGCTTAATATCCATTTGTATAGCAGTGACGCCTGCCCGCGTGCCCGCCACCTTAAAGTCCATGTCGCCAAACTCGTCCTCGGGGCCTTGGATGTCGGTGAGCACCTTGTATTTATTACTACCGGGCGCGTAGTCGGCGCCGAGCATGAGCCCCATGGCAATGCCGGCCACGGGTGCGCTTATCGGCACACCGCCGTCCATAAGCGCCAGGGTCGAGGCGCACGTCGAGCCCATCGAGGTACTACCGTTGGAGGCCAAGCACTCAGACACCAAGCGTATCGTGTACGGAAATTCGCTAGCGCTGGGCAGCACTGCCTCGAGCGCCTTTTGCGCCAAAGCGCCATGGCCGGTGGCGCGGCGGTTTATCCCGCCCATGCGGCCTGTCTCGCCGGAGGAGTACGGCGGAAAGTTGTAATGATGCATAAACCGCTGCTTGGTGTCGTGTTTTTCCATCGAGTCGATTATCAGACTGTCGCCCGGGCCGCCCAAGGTAAGCGCGGTAAGCACGTGCGTGCCGCCGCGATAAAAGATGCCGGTGCCGTGCAGTAGGGGCGATACCCCGCCTGCTTTGGCAAACAGCGGGCGCACCTCGTCCATGCGTCGGTTGTCCGCACGCTTGCCCTCCTCGACCGCACCGCGGTGTATCTCCTCGTCTACCTTGTCCTCAAAAAACCTCTTTGCCATACCCTTCAGCTCCTTAAGCTCCTCGTTTTCTTTTATTTTTGCGAGCCACTCATCCTCCAAGGCGTGTATCGCATCCTTGTTTGGGCTCCCGCAAAAGACCGCTTGCCCCAAGTGCTTGGCAAACTCGTTTGCGTATAAGCTAGTCAAGCTCTCGGGCAGCGTCGGCATTTGTGCGCTCTTCTTCTCCTTCCCTATCTCGGCCAGTATCTTTTTTTGCCAATCTAAAATTTTGTTATGCTCCTCGACTGCCTTGGCAAAGCCGGCGGCAATCTCGTCCTCCCCCACTACCTTGGCACCCACCTCTATCATGTTTATCGTGCCGTCTTTGCCGCACGCCAAAATATCAAGGCTCATTGCCTCGCGCTCTTTGTAGGTCGGGTTTATTGCCAGGTCAGAGCCAATGCGCACCGCGGCAACCGGCCCGGCCCAAGGTATCGGCGACATTGCGAGTGCTAGGCTTGCGGCGTTAACCGCCAAAGGCTGCGGGTCGTCCTCGCCCAAAGCAAGCACGGTTACCACCACCTGTACCTCGTTACGCATATGCGAGGCAAAGAGGGGTCGTATCGTGCGGTCAACGATGCGGCCGCTGAGGATTGCGTTCTCGCTCGGCCGGCCCTCGCGGCGCATGTACTGGCTCCCGAGTATGGCACCCGCGGCATAGTAGCGCTCCTCGAAATCCACAGTCAGAGGAAAGTAGTCGATATCGTCGCGCGTGCGGCCCGACATGACCGCAGTTGCCAATACTACCGTCTCGCCGTAGCGCAAAATGACCGAGCCTTGTGCCTGCTCAGCAAGGTCGGTAAACTCGGCGACCATCGGCTTGCCCCCTACCTCCAGCGTGTAGCTTTTGCTTTGCATGAAACTTGCAGAGACTCCCGGATTTTAGGCTCCAAGCACGTCTTGGAATCTACCTATCCGTAAGCCTCTTTATTAATGTATAAGCGCCCACTAAAGAGTAACAAAAAGAAAGCCCGCGTGCCAAGAGGCACGCGGGCAATCGACCAGAGCAGTCGGCTAGACGGAGTAGGTGTGGTCGGGCGGCAGCTTGCCGGGGCGACCCTTGGCGATATCGACCGCTTGTTCGAGCGAAAGCAGGGTGCGGTCCGACTCCCGACGCAATTTGCGTTGGGTGCACCAGAAGCCCTGCATGTAAGCTGTCCTTTGGCCGGCAGTTGCATGGACAAACCTGGAAACAAGCCGGAAGGGCGATATCGTCGAGTCGACGAGCGCGTGCCCCCTTCCACTGTTCCAAAACTTTGCGGTTGCCTCAGACCACTCAGGGCTGTTGCACCGGCAGTCAGGGTCATGCTGGTATCTATTGTCAGAATTGGCGCCGCAGCATGGGCATATGCCCTGTTGGCAGAGCTTCGTTGTCTCCATGAGGTCTCTCCTCTCTAATTCAGCTCTGCCCCTACAGTAGCGAAAAAGCCCGCCTTCGTAAAGAAAGGCCGGGCTTTTCTAATTTTTGGTTTTAAACTCCCCTACTCCTCGCCTGACATTTTTATAGCCGGGTCCTCGCCTTTGCCGTCCCAGTCGGACGAGTCCGACTGTATACGATCAAGCGGAGCCTCGGTGGTGTCGGGGCTGGTGTCGGCGTTGACGCGGCCGGCATTGCGGTCTGCCCCTGCAGTGCCGCCAAAGCCCGGTATCCACTTAGAGCCGCCGCGGTAGCCGATAAGGTAGGAGCGCGGGTCGTCGCACATGTCGATAAACTCGTCGGCCGCCTCGCGCAGCTGGCCGGAGGAGGATTTGCCAAAGGCAATAACCTCCACCTGGCAGCCGTGCGAGTACTTAAGATACTCGACCACCGGTACAAAGTCGCCGTCGCCGGTCGCCAATATTATCGTATCGAGCTTCTGGGCCATAGCGACCATGTCTATGACGGTGCCCAGGTCCCAGTCGGCCTTTTTGGCACCTCCGGCAAAGACGCGGATGTCTTTGACTTTCGTCTCGATGCCGAGCTTGTTAAGGGCGTCAAAGAAGCCCTTTTCCTCCTCGGACTCGGTGCGGATAACGTAGGCCACGGCGCGTATGAGCTGGCGGCCGGCTAGGGCCTCTTTGACCACCTGGCCAAAGTTGACCTTGGCCTTGTAGAGGTTTTTGGCGCTGTGGTAGAGATTCTGCGTGTCAATAAATATGCCGACACGCTGGCTTTTGTGCTTGATGATAGCCATAAATGATAGTCGCTCTGGCCGGTGCCAAGTCGGGCAAACAATATGCCCGCCCGGGCTCTGCCAGGCGAAAAATTAAAAAATAAAATAAATAAACACGAACCTACTAAAGTATACACCTGCCCTGCAAAAATATTTCATGAACGGCCAAGGAGCCGCTAAAAAGACTACTTCTTGAGCCCGAGCTTCTTAACAAGCGCGTTGTAGCGCTTCTTGTTCTTGCCCTCGAGGTACTTCAAGTGAGTGCGGCGGTTAGCCACCATCTGCAAAAGCCCGCGGCGGCTGTGCTTGTCCTTGTTGTGCTTGCGCAAATGCGACGTAAGCTCGTCTATCTGCTTGGACAAGAGGGCAACCTGCACCTCCGGGGAGCCGGTATCCTTGTCGTGGATAGCGGTTTCTTTGATGGTTTTAGTCTTTTTCTGCTTGGTAAGCATGGTGTATATAAACACGAGGCGGTACGCCCCGTGTCAACAAGCATAGCACGAGCACCACAATTGCGCAAGGGGTTTCGGGGCCCAAAAACAATGAGCCCCGCGACCGTCCATGACGGCCGCGGGGCTTGGTTACCGGGCTGTTGCGTACTGTCGGCGGGTGGCGAGGCTGGCATTGGCTCGGCGAGCGTACGTGATGAATGTCTTGCACTCGGGCATCTGCTCGAGCGTTTCCGTCATCTCCGCATCGGTTTGGTCGCGATGCATGACGTGGACGCTACCCTCGGCTCGTCCAACCGGTTTGGTGACGCAGGCAAACCACAGCTTGCCCTTCTTGTTCGATTTTTCGGGGTACAGGTAGTACAGGGCACGAGCCATTTCTTTAGGCGGCTCGTACTCGCCGGCCAGCTGGACTTGGGCGACCAGGCGAGCCCGGTCGACCAGCCATTTGGGGCTTTTGTCGAGGATGTTGCGATAGGCCTTCATCCCCTTATAGCTGTAGACGTACATCCGCCCGACAACTGCCTTGCGGACCCACCGTATCGCCTTTTTTACCTTGATTTTGACCTTTTTGTAGGTGGTACGGGGGTAGCTTAGGTTGACCGTCTCGCAAATAGTCGAGCCAAACCGCCCGTCGATCGTCCGCAGGACGATGCTGTAGGCAACCAACTGGTCGCCCTCAAAGGGTTCTTTGGCCAGGGTCGACTCGGCAAGCACTGCCTCGGTCAGGCAGTCTTCCTCTGTCTGCGCCTGGGCGGTGACGCACCACAAGCAAAGCGCGGTAGCGATAGCAAGAGTCATGGGACGCATACAAAATCTCCATGGCGGTTGCAGATGCGTAGGGCTCTCCACTTTCTACAATTGCACGCGACCCGCAAAGGTGTCAATAAATCGGCCGCGCCTTAAATTATTGTGCGACACTTAAGGTATGGCAGACCTCAAAGAATTAAAGAGCCAGTTTTTGGAATACCTCGAGATAGAAAAGGGCCGCTCTATAAAGACGGTCGAAAATTACGACCGCTACCTGAGCCGCTTTTTAGCCCACACCAAGGTTGTGGCACCCGGCACTATTACCGAGGCAATGGTGCGCGAGTTCCGCCTCCACCTCAATAGGCAAGACGGCGTGGACGGCACGATGAAGCACAAAACGCAGAATTATTATCTTATCGCCCTGCGCGCGTTTTTAAAGTTTTTGCGCAAGCGCGACATCGAGTCTTTAAACCCCGAGCGCATCGAGTTGGCCAAAGTGGGCCAGCGCGACCTGGACCTTATTACCGCGGCCGAGCTCGACCGGCTCATGCAAGCCAGCAAGTCCCCCACTCAGTCTAAAAGCCCGACTGCCCTGTTGGGCACCTTGCGCGACAAAGCAATACTCGAGCTCCTCTTTAGCACCGGCTTGCGCGTGTCCGAGCTATGCGGCCTCGACCGCGACCTCGACCTGTCGCGCGACGAGTTTAGCGTCCGCGGCAAAGGAGAAAAGGTCCGCGTCGTGTTCCTCTCCCCCGCCGCCAAAGACGCGATAAAAAAATATTTGGACAAGCGCGGCGACCTCGACGAGGCCCTGTTTGTGCAGATGGGCAAAAATGCCAAAAATACCAAGGACCTGCGGCTCACTCCCAGGAGTGTTGAGCGCACCATAAAGCAGTACGCCACCCGCGCGGGCATTACCCGCAAGGTTACTCCGCACGTCATCCGCCACTCCTTTGCCACAGATCTTTTGGAGAACGGCGCCGACCTGCGTTCAGTGCAGGCATTGCTGGGGCACCAAAACATCGCGACGACCCAGGTCTACACCCACGTTACCGACAAGCACCTGCGCGAGGTGCATAAAAAATTCCACGGCCAGCGCAGAAAGTAAGACGCCCGAGCCTAGTAAGGCACGGGCGTCGATTTGGGTTGCAGCACCTCTTGGCAGTAGCCGATGACCTCCGGCGGGCACTCGTCGACATGATGCAAAAAATAAAGCTTTTTGCGGTTCGCTTCCTCGGGGTCGGCGTACACCGCCTCAAAGATTACTTGCTCGCGCAAATCCTTTTCCTGCTGCATCGCGTCAAAGAGGTTGTTAATCTCGATGCGGTCCATGTGCGCCTCCTTCCTGTCTGGCTACTACAACTGCCGCCCTGCCTAAAACGTTGCAACTATAAAATACTCCGACATTCTATAGAATGTGCGAATGTTATTTCGAGTCTTATTCCGGTGTTCTGCAGAAATACGGAATAAGGGGTTTGTGATATTGTAGCCGTATGAAATTGGTGAGTTGGAACGTCAACGGGATACGCGCGGTGGTGCGCAAGGGCGACTTTGGCGAGTTTATAAAAAAGCACAAACCCGACGTGTTGTGTCTGCAAGAGACAAAAGCCGAGCGCGGCCAGGCGCAGATTGACCTGCCGCAGTACGAGGAGTTTTGGCACAGCGCCGAAAAAAAGGGCTACTCCGGCACCGCGATCTTCGTAAAGAAAGATATTGAGGTCTTGGGCGAGCTCCATGGCCTGCCCGAAGATTTGTGCAAAAAGTACAAGCTCCACAACGACAGCTATGGCGACCCTAACCGCGAGGGCCGCGTCATTGCGCTCGAGTTAGAGGATTTTTATGTAGTTACGGTCTATACCCCTAACTCCAAGGACGACCTGTCGCGCATCCCGTTGCGCCACAAGCAGTGGGACCCGGCATTTTTAGAGTATATGCTCAGGCTCGAGGAGGAAAAGCCCGTACTGTTTTGCGGCGACCTCAATGTAGCCCACCAGCCCCAAGACCTGGCCAACCCCAAACCCAACGAGGGCAAAAAAGGCTTTACTACCGAGGAGCGCTCAGGTATCGACAACATGCTCGCAGCTGGGTTTGTAGACTCCTTCCGCCATTTTGTGCCCGAGGGCAATGGCCACTACACCTGGTGGAGCCACTTTGCCTTGTCGCGCGAGCGCAACGTGGGCTGGCGCATCGACTACTGGTTTGTATCCAAAGTCCTACTCCCCCGCCTCCGCTCCGCCAAAATCCTGCCCGAAGTAATGGGTTCGGACCACTGCCCCGTGGTTATTGAGCTAAAATAAGGTATAAAACCTATAAAATCCCCACTAATTTATAGGTTAATTAGGTAAACTTATAAATTTGCTTGACTTTTATAGGTTTAGGGTATAAACTTACTAAGTTATGAACAATGGAAGAGTCCGCATAGGCGAAGCAGCAAAGATATTAAGCGTATCTACTCAGACGTTGCGCAATTGGGAAGCGAGCGGGAAATTGCGCCCTAGTCGTAGTGCCGGCAAGCAACGTTACTATGCGCTAAAGGATTTGGAGCATTTTGCTCCCGATTTGCAAAAGCTTGGTTTGGCCTGGGCTTCGAGCGCGTTGCCGCCCGAGCTTCCCAGTCGGTACTACAGCGAACGGCTGGACCGCTTTACCAGCAGAGTCGCGAAGATGGGAACTGAGTTGCAGAGAGTCGGGCAGATTTCTGAGGATTTAGCCTCTCTGCTTACGCTGGTCGCCGGAGAGATAGGAGATAATTCTTTTGCTCACAATGTCGGCAATTGGCCGGATGTGCAAGGCGTGTTTTACGCTTATGACATAGCAAAAAGAATCATCGTGCTGGCAGACCGCGGTCGCGGCGTAAAGAAAACCTTGAGCCCGGTCCGCTCTGGGATTATCAGCGATACGCAAGCTCTCGGCGTGGCATTTACCGAGATAGTTTCTGGCCGGAGCCCCGAAAAACGCGGCAACGGCCTCAAGGTCGTCAGAGGCGTTGCCGAGACAAACCCTATAGGGCTCACCTTTCGTTCAGGTCTGGGGCTCCTCACTATTCCGCTTGAGAAGCCAGCAAAAATGCGAATCAAGATGGCTCGCGACAATATTCGGGGGACCTTTGCTGTTATACTGTTCTAAGCTGCACTCTATGAAAACCATCCAATTAAAAAAATTCGGCAACGTGCTCGTCTCCCGCCCGGCGGGTTTAGAGGCGTTCAATGCAATCCGTCCGCAACTGGACCCGCAAGAGTCCATTGAGATCGACTTTAGCGAGGTTCTTACGGTGACACCCTCATGGCTCGATGAGTTCCTAACCCAGCTTACCGAATATAACTCGGGTAAGGTGGACCTTCTCCCCACGAAAAATGCTTCGGTCTTGGCGACACTTCCCACGCTGGCCATAGCGCGTAAGGATTTTGTTGCCGCAACGGTTCTTAGGGCTCTTGAGCGGATGGGCAAAAACTAGAGCCGGCAAGGAGTCCGAGCTGAGCTTGTGCTCTAGTACCCGCTAGCGCAAATCTCGCAATGAATTTACAACCCGCAATCGTCGCAATCCTCGAACGTGTCCTCTATTTCTACAGACAAGCTTGCCAGCCATAAAATCAATTCTTCCCAAATGTTGTCCTGCTGCCATTGCGCCCAGCCGTGTATCCATCCCTCTTTATCCTTTTCTAACACGCGCTCGCATGCAGTAAGATTATTTTCGGGCAGCGCCTCTTTTGAAAGGCATTGCGCGATTTTTTCATTAACCTGTGCCGAAGCGCCCATCTCAATAAGCATCTCAAGAAGCCAGCTAAGTTGCCTCTCTGCAGGTACGGAATGTACTTTAAGATAGCGCTCCTTCTGCGCCGCTACTTGTTTGAGCTTCTCTGAATCATCTTGCTCTACTTTGCCTACGCCGCCGGTGACCGTATCTAAAAAGTAAACCCCATCGCTACGGTCGCATGCTGCCTCAAAAAGCCCGTTCTCATCTATCTTGGCGCCATTGGGCAGCAAAAACATGCCCCTAGTATACATATCTCAAATATTCCGACCACTGCCCGGTGGTTATAGAGCTTAAATAGTTTTGTATTTATTTGTATACAAAAGCTTTTTTAACAAGAGTATTTTTGTAAATAAAGCGTGACAAAGATATAAAATGGGTATAACATAAGGGTATGGTCATGCGGTACAAGCCCATCAGCGAAGTAAGCCGTCAGGCGTTAGTGTGGGCTGGCCTCTCAGACACCCAGGCAGCTGTATATGAAGCTTTAATACATTACGGGCCACAAAAGGCTACCAAGCTCGCCTTTTTGGCCGGGGTACCCCGTACCCTTAGCTACAAGGTGCTCGATGAGCTGGTTGCCCAGGGCTTGGTAATTAAAAAAGATGAGTCTAGGGCAGTTTCAGTATTCTTTCCGGTACACCCGCTTAAGCTTAAAGAGCGCCTAGACAAGCAGATTACCGAGGCGCAAGATGCAAAAGTGGCTCTGCATAAGCTTATTTTAGACTTTAACGCTATGTTAGGCACTGTCCCCGAGCAGGAGCTTTATAGCCGAGTGGCTGTGTATGCCGGTAAGGCAGCTTTGGGTCCCTTAAGCGCCACAGAGCGGTCTACACTCCAAAAAGATCTCCAAAATCTCTTGGCGCATTTGCAAAAATAGCCTTATTTACCAACACAAAAGCCGCCGGACGTGGGATGGAGATTGTTATTTTCCACGAGGGCGGCTTGTTTCGCGAGTCTGGGTGTTTTAAGCAAGCGATCTTTGACTTTTCCTCGGTGCCAATGATCAGTTTTGGGGATACTGAACGTATCTGCATCCAATATTTTTAGCGAAGTTTGGTTGGAACAATACTTCAGCTCCTTAATGGTGGATGCTTGAAACACGACGCGCTACGTACCTATAGATACGTATCGGTTTTAATCTTCGTACAGGGCAGAACGAGATTTAAACCTAACTGTATAAAGAACTGTGAGCCGCCTCAGTCTTAGAGCCGCTTTGAGAGCGGAAGAAAGAAATGATTAAGCAATCGATCCGCTATTGATAGTACTGCCCTTAAAGGACAACGTAAAGGACAAGTGTGTGGATATCTAAAGGACAGTTGAAAGGGATTAGGTTGTAGGGAGTAGCTAAAACCTATTACCTATTCCCTAAAACCTTAATCAACATGGTGCTTTTTCTGTATGTCTTTTATCTCTGCGGCCTCTACTTCGTCGCGCTTCTCCTTGCCCTCTACGCCAAGGGCTTTTAGCTCTGCCTCGGGCAGCTTTATAAGCTCCGCTCCCCTAGTCTCCAAATACTCGGCGGTGTTTTTGTCTGGGTCGTCTAAAACCTCCTCCAAGAGCGCATGCAAAGTCCACCCCACCTTGGGGCCCGGTGTTTCGTGTGTAACGTCCATAAGCCGCTTGCCATCAATTTTGAGCATCCCTACAGAGAGGGGTTGGCGCCGCGCCTCGTCTATCATCGCCTGGTACTTGCGGAGCCTAAAGGGCTGCTCTTTGGGCCGGCCGGTGCCTATGCGGTCGCAAATGCGCAGGTTAATAAGCTCGTCTATGTGCTCGGGGCCGACGTTGCGGATGATGCGGCGCACTGCGGAGAGGGTTATCTTCTCCGGATCGCTAAAAAACATATGCCACCGCACCAAACTGGCCGTATTTGCGACCGTTTCGCGCGGAAACTTCAACCCCTCGAGCAGTTTTTTGGTCATCCGGGCCCCTACTACATCGTGGCCGTGGAAGGTCCAGTCTTTTTTGCCCTCGTCATAGCGGCGGCTCTTAGGTTTGCCTATGTCGTGCAACAGGGCCGCCAAGCGCACCGAAAAAGGCCAGTTTTTGTCGGCCGCATGCTGCAGAGCGCGCAAGTTATGCTCCCATACGTCGTATTTGTGGGCCTGGTTTTGCTCTATGCCTATCCCCTCCTCGAGCTCCGGCACAATATAGCGCAAAAGGCCCAGTTTTTGGCTCAAAACAAGGGCGTCCATAGGTTTGTCGGAGTTGATTATCCGCACAAACTCCGCCTGGACACGCTCTTTGGATATCTTTTCGAGCTGGTTAGCCGTTTCTCCTATAGCGGCAAGGGTGTTTGCCTCTATGGCAAAGCCAAGCTCGGCCGCAATGCGTATAGCGCGCATAAGGCGCAGGGCATCCTCCTCAAACCGAGCTTTCGCATCCCCTACTGCACGTACGACTCCGGCCTCGATGTCCTTTATCCCGTCATAAAGGTCAACCAGCTCACCCTTCTTTGGGTTATAGGCCAGTGCATTGATAGTAAAGTCGCGGCGCTTAAGGTCATCGGCAAGGCTTTGGCTAAATACCACCTCGTCTGGCCGCCTAAAATCGCTGTAGCGGCCCTCGAGTCTGTAGGGTGTGACTTCCACAACCTTGAGACTTTCGTCGCTCAAGCTCGCGTTTACGACGCCTACGGTGCCAAATTCGTTGGTGTAGTACGTTTCGTCGAACAAACTTTGGATAACCTCGGGCGTGGCGTTGGTAGTAACATCCCAGTCCTTAGGTTTGCGGCCCAACAACAGGTCGCGCACGCATCCGCCCACAATATAGGCCTCGTGCCCTGCAGCCTCGAGCGTTTCCACAACCGCGAGGACCTCTGAGGGTATGTTGCTTGGTTTGATTTCCATGTAATATGTGGTGCGCCCGGAGGGACTCGAACCCCCAACCCCTTGGTTCGAAGCCAAGTACTCTATCCATTGAGCTACGGGCGCAGCTCGACTTTATCTTAACAGGTAAACCATGCTATAGTCCTTCACGAAGCAGAATTAAGCAAACGCGGTTATGGTTTAGTGGTAGAACGCGTCCTTGCCAAGGACGAGACGGGAGTTCGATTCTCCCTAACCGCACAGCGAAAGGACTTTTAAACGACAACTAGGGCTTGGGTTTTATAAACCCTTATCCCCTGCCATATTCGCCAGGTGTGTGGATAAGATTGGGGACATGGGGACATAAAAGACGGCTTTTAAGGCTTTAATGGCTACTAGTAAGAGTATACTACGTTTCACGTGAAACATAGTTGATAAGGGTTCACGTGGAACATGGCAAAAACCGCTAAACGACAAATAGGAGACACCGGAGAGGGTATTGCCTGCAAATATCTAGAGGGCAGGGGATACGTTGTGTTGGAACGCAACTACCTTAAGCCTTGGGGGGAGATAGATATTGTGGCAAAAAAGGCAGAAAGACTTTATTTTATCGAGGTAAAGAGCGTTTCACGTGATACAAGGACAGGGGAGGGTGGTAGTGTTACACGTGAACCGGCAGGCTATAGGCCAGAGGATAATGTCCATCCGGCCAAACTTAAGCGGCTCCATAGGGCTATACAAACCTACCTCATAGACCATAAGGTATCCGAGAATATAGACTGGCAGGTCGATGTAGCTTGTGTTTACTTAGACTTTTCGACCCGCAAGGCACGTGTCGAGATGCTCGAAAACGTGATACTCTAAGGCTACAGACGTAAAGGACAGATAAAGGACAAGTTGCAGAGCGGGGTGTCGTATACCGGTAGTACGCTTGCTTTGGGAGCAAGATGACGGAGTTCAATTCTCCGCACCCCGACTAAGTTTTTCACCATCCGACAGATATGGACAAAATAACTTTAATCACCAAGCCTCAGGCAGAGTACGAGCTGCTGGACTCGGGCGGCGAGGAAAAGCTCGAGCGCTTTGGCGGCATAGTAGTATCGCGCCCCGACCCGCAGGCCCTGTGGCCTAAAACACTAGCCACTAGCCAATGGGAGTTAGCCAATGGGGTGTACAAGAGAGAAGGGCAGGAGGGTAAATGGGTAGGAAAGTTGCCGAAGGAATGGCAGATTAAGTTTGGTGGGTTGCAATTTTTGATCAAGCCGACCAGTTTTAAACATGTCGGGCTGTTTCCGGAACACTTACCAGGTTGGGAGTGGGTAGAGGAGAGTCTGAACAAAGCTCAGGCACCAAGAGTTTTAAACTTGTTTGGCTATACAGGCGGATACACCTTGGCTGCAGCAAAAGCTGGCGCCGAGGTTACGCATGTAGACGCGAGCAAAGCGGCAGTTGCCTGGGCGCGCGAGAATGCGAAGCTGAGTGGGCTCGAGGATGCGCCCATCCGCTGGATTGTCGAGGATGTGCTGGTGTACCTGCGGCGCGAGCTGAAGCGCGGCAGCAAGTACGATGCGATTATTATGGACCCGCCCCAGTTTGGCCACGGGCCCAAAGACGAGTTGTGGAAGTTTGACGAGCATTTTTTGGAGCTTATGGCGCTGTGCGAGGAGCTTTTGAGCGACAAACCACTGTTTGTTTTGATAAACGGCTACGCCGCCGGCTACTCGCCCTTGGCGTTTGCCCATAACCTCGAGTCGTTTAAAAATAAGTTCGGCGGCAAAGTAGAGCACGGCGACCTGGCGATACAAGAATCAAACTCCGGCCGCCTCCTCCCCGCCGGCATCTTTGCCCGTTGGAGCGCTAATTAACTTAGCTGCTGCGTTTCTAACTTCAGCGACTATGTTTACCTTGCGTCCTGTAAGTTGAAAAACTTTGCACGAGTTGCGTAGCAGCGCAACGATTTCCGGTGTATTTACTAATACCGCGTGTGCACGAGTCCAGTCAGCAAGAATTGCCGTGTCGCGAAAGAGCAGGAGTGTCGCATCAACATTTATCCACTCATCTGGGACAATGTGTGCGATCCACGTACTTAGATGGGAAAGGCTTTTAACTATATTTGAATCGATAGAGCTTTGTACAAGCTCGGTATGAACTTTTTCTCCAAATATTGACTCAATGATTACTTTCTTTTTATTAGCGCGCGCATGCCAAGTAGTCATAAACTCAATCCCGCCCTGCTCGCGTATTGATTGCGCCGAAAGATTTCCTTCTAAAATAATTAATCGCTCAGTTGCATGAAGGTCAATCGCAATACTATAAAGTTCGCGTAGTTGTTCGACCCCTTCAACAACACGCACATCACCCGCGACGCTCTCGAGCGAGCCGAGTTTTTTGCGCAAGGGGAGCTCGCCCATGCGCGAATACCACCGTTTGCGCTTTCCCAACATTTCATAAGCAACTAGGTTTCTTTTTTGGAGTTGCGTAAGCGGCCAATACAAACTGGTCCGGGACACTTTTAAAGTGTCGGACAAATCTTGCATAGAGGCTTTTTTTAGAGTCTCAAGACCCCTTAATAGCTCAGTCTCTCGCTTGGTGAGCGACAAAAGCCGCCGTTCTTCTTTGGATACATTCACCTGTTTATTCTAGTATATGACGTATATATTCGTCAAATGATAAAGCCAAAAAATACTTAATTAACAACACTTTCTAACAAAATCATAGTAAATTACGATGTATTTGGATTATGTCAAATCAAAAGCGCATACTTTATGCAGAAACAAGTTCATCTCAGCTCAATAGAGGTATGACCAATGGCAATGCACGCTACATTCGTCCTTCCAGCCCCCAATGGCTGCAACTTGGCCTGTCCGTACTGCATCATCGCGCAACGGAAAGAGGCCGAGCAGTCCTGGCTCACATTCGAGGATTACTTCCGCTTTCTTGCGGATGTCCTTACCCACCTAAAGGTGGGGCGGGTAAGCATCCAGGGCTTTGAGCCTTTGCTGCCCGAGGTGTGGCCAACCACTCGGAGGCTTTTAAAGCTTTCGAGCGTGTTTTTTGCCCAGACGGGTCTCGTCACTAACGGGACTTACTTAGCAGAAAACGCGGCGGATATTGCAGGGCTTTGCGACCAGGTCGTAGTGTCACTGGATAGTGCTCAAGCACATATCCATGACAAGCTGCGTCGGGTTCAGGGCTCGTTTGCAAGCGCGCGAAAGGGGATTGAAGCGGCATTGGAGGCTAACTCTGGTAAAGGGGTGATCGTTAACTCGGTCCTCCTCCCAGGGAAAGCGGATTATCTTGCCGGTATGCCGCAGCTTCTCCAGGAGCTCGGTGTCGTCGAATGGGTAATCAGTCCAATGCTGAGCGTTGAGAAGAAATTCTATCGACCCGAACTCAGGTTCGTTAAAGAGACGATACTTCGGTATTCCGATGAGGCGCAAGCCTATGGAGTCCAGGTGTTGCTTTCGGACGAGCTTCGAACCACGGAGGAGATGGAGATCTTCAATACGCTTACCATTCGATCTCTTGGAGAAGATGATGGGATCTTTAGACTGTCGCCCGACGGCTCTTGCAGCCGCGGTCGAGAGATCTTGGGACTGTCGTCGAACTCCCCGAAGTGGGATAAGGTCGAGCAGCCGAGTGTCTTTCTTAGAAGGATATTCGCTGACATCGATCAACCGCTTCGAGAGCGTACCCGCTGGGGCAGCGCACTCGCGCGCTGGAATGCCGGAAGACACTGCCGAGCACACGCGGCATAAAAATCCTGTAGCAAGGATTGTCACATACAGCGTGGGGAATCGGCCGGGCGAATGCAGCCTGGGAACAGAATTGCAAACTTGTTGTGTAGGTTCCGGTGCGTCACCGACGACAAAGTACGCACTACTCATGGAGAAAGGAGGTACACGATGGCAGCTGTCTTCGGCGGCTTGTTCTCCCGATCGGGAGTCAAGCGTAGCTGGCGGCGGATTGCTCGGTTTGTCCGAGAGTTCGTCTAGCTAGCTGCATCTGGTGGAAGATTCTCTGAATCGCCAAGAACCACCCGGGTCTTGCGCACCTCGGAACAGAACGCGCAGCCTAAGCCGCCTTGGAAACAGGGCGGTTTTTTTCTTTTATCCACTGATTTGTGTATTTTCGAACCTTCTATATATGTTTGTACAATGATATAATATGGGTATGGCACACAAGGTTTCTGTACGAGAAAAAGTGCTCAAGCTCCGCTCTGCTGGCTATTCGTATAATTATATTTGCGGGCAGACTGGCCTCTCAAAAAGTACTATAAGCGGTTGGCTTACAAGAATCCCATACACACCGAACGCTGAAACGTTGGCGACTATAGGGAAAGCCTTAGCATCTTCTATTGCAGCGAACGCAAAGAAAAAGCAAGCAAACTTTTTTCTTGCAAAAACAGAAGCAAAGAAGGAGATAGGGGAAGTTTCTCGTCGTGACTTGTTTATGTTTGGCTTAGGCTTATATCTTGGAGAAGGGAGCAAGACTGGTGGAATTACTCGCATTGTAAACTCAGACCCGCGAGTTATCAGATTTACCATAACCTGGCTGGAATCTTTAGGTTTGAGCAAGAAAAACTTAGGAATAAGATTACATCTCTATCCCGACTCAAACATTGAGCAAAGTATCAATTTTTGGATGAAAAATACAGGACTTCCGAGAAGTCAATTTTTTAAGTCTCAGATAGACTGGCGAAAAAATAAAAAGGCCTATAAGCTGGGTAAGTTACCTTACGGAACTGCCCACGTAGGGGTACGAAGCTTAGGAGAGAAAAGACACGGGGTCTTTCTCTCCCGCAAAATCTTAGCTTGGATAGACCAAATGTCCGAGCAGATATAAAAATGCGGGTGTGGTCTACCGGTATGACGCGACCCTTCCAAGGTTGATGAGCGGGTTCGATTCCCGCCACCCGCACAAATTAGTGTTTTTTTGCAGTTTGCTATACTGCAAGCATGAACCTTAAACAAATCGGCTGGGCGGTCGGGGTACTGGTTGTACTGGCAGTTATCTTTGGCGTGTGGAGCTCTTTTACCACGCCTGCTGCGCCTCAAGAGCCTATGGCAGGGGACACGAGCCCTATACTTAAGGGCCGGCTCGAGACCGACCAAAACTACCACTACAAAGAGACGGCGCCCGGCTACGAGATAAACGCCGTGTACCCGGCCAAGGTGCCCCTGCCTACAACCGAGGCAAGTACCAAGGCCGCACTGACTATCGAGAACAAACTCGCTGAGGGTACCGCGGCGTTTAAGGCCGACGCGGCCCAGATGCTTGGTGCCCAAGAGATAGCGCGCCTGCAGCAGGTGGGTGCTAGCTACGCGCTTGGGTTTGAGTATGTCGACTACACCGAAGAGGGCTACCACTCGTACGCCTACCAGGTCTACCAAGACACCGGTGGCGCGCACCCAAACGGCTTTTACCTCACTTTTGTTTGACCTCGAAGGCAACTTGGTGACGCTCGACCAGTTGTTTGCGCCGGACAGCCGCTACCTCGACCAGCTCTCTGCCGCGGCATACCCCAAGGTAGTAGCCGAGCTTGCACAGCGCGCGGGTAGCACACCCACGCCTGACATGCTCGACACAGTGCGCATGGGCACCGCGCCCACGCCCGAGGCGCTACAATTCTTTTACCTCTACCAGGGCGACTTGCACCTCCTCTTTCCGCCGTACCAGGTAGCCTCGTACGCGGCCGGCTCCTTCGACATCGCAATACCCTTGAGCGAGTTGTCGGATATCCTCAAAAAGTAACGAAAAAACCCGCCGAGTGGCGGGTTTTTTCGTTTCGAGAGGATCCTTTCGAAGCTATTTTACGGCTTCCTTGAGAGCCTTGGCCGGCTGGAACTTAGGCACCCGCATGGCGGGGACCTGGACGGTCGCGCCCGTGCGCGGGTTGCGTGCCTGGCGTGCGGCGCGCATCTTGGTCTTAAAGATGCCAAGACCGGCGATAGAGACCTCGCCGCCCTTCTTGAGCTCGCTGACTATGGAGTCAATCATGCTCTCGACGGCGCGCTCGGCGTCTGCCTTGGTGGTGCCAAGGAGCCCGTGCACTTTCTCCGCGATATCTTGCTTGTTCATGGTCAAAATATGTTGGCTGGTAAAGGTTTTGCCCTGCGCCGCTAGTATATACCCCTCATAAAATGGCGCAACAGAGCCACGGGGATAGACAAAAGAGGGGATTTATCGCGCAAACTCTATGGCACGGGTCTCGCGGATGACGTTTACCTTTATCTCGCCCGGGTATTTGAGCTCATTTTCGATACGGAGGGCCACATTGCGGGCCAACTCGCGCGCCTGGAAGTCGCTCATGTCCTCTGGCTTAACAAACACGCGCACCTCGCGGCCGGCCGATATGGCGTACGACTTCTCAACCCCGGCAAAGGAGTTGGCAATGCCCTCGATGTCGGCCAGGCGCTTGATGTACTGCTCGACGGAGTCCCGGCGAGCACCGGGGCGGCCGCCCGATATAGCGTCGGCAACTTGGACAATGTAGGACTCGAGCGTCTCGTACGGGTACTCCTCGTGGTGGGCCTGCATGGCCTTAATGACGGCCTCGTCTACGCCGAACTTCTGCAGCACGCGGCGGCCAATCTCGACATGCGTGCCCTGCACCTCGTGGTCCAAAGCTTTCCCGATGTCGTGCAAAAGCGCTCCGGCGCGCGCCACCTGCGGGTTAGCGCCCAGCTCCTCTGCGAGCATCCCGGCAATGTGCGCCATCTCGACCGAGTGCTGGAGGACCGACTGCCCGTAGCTGGTGCGGAAGTGGAGCCGGCCCAAAATCATCATGAGCTTGGGGTCGAGGTTAAGCACCCCAGCCTCAAAGGCTGCGGCCTCGGCCTTTTCTTTTATTATTTTGTTGGCGTCGGCTTTGGCCTTCTCTACCGTTTCCTCGATCTTGGCAGGCTGGATGCGGCCGTCGACTATCAAATTCTCGAGCGCCATGCGGGCAATGGCGCGCCTAAGAGGGTCGTACGAGCTGAGTACTATCGAGCCCGGCGTGTCGTCGATAATAACCTCCACGCCCGTGGCGCGCTCGAACGCCTTGATGTTGCGGCCCTCTTTGCCGATGATTTTGCCCTTAAGCTCGTCGTTGGGGATAGTGATGGCGGTTGCCATAGTGTCGGAGGCCACCGAGTTGCCCAGGCGGTGTATGGCAGTCGTCAGAATCTCGCACGCCTTGCGCTCGAGCCGCTCGTGGCCGTCGCGCTCGAGCTTGGCCGCGCGCATCATAAAGTCCTCGTCGGCCTCGCGCTCAATTTCTGCCATAAGCTGTACGCGAGCCTCGTCTTTGGTGAGTCCTGCCACTTTGGCAAGCTCGTCTGCGCGCTCCTTCAGCAGAGCCTCGGCCCGCTCCTTGATGGCGCGTACATCCTCTATTTTTGCCTTGACGGCGGTTATCTCTTGCTCGAGCTCGTCCTGCTTTTTATCCAGAGCCTCCTCGCGCTTAAAGACGCGCTCTTCGGCGCGGGTAATCTTTTCGGTCTTGTCGGCAACGCTTGCCTCGGCCAGCGCCACTACCTCTTTGGCTTTGGTGTCGGCCTCTTCGGTTATGCGCTGAGCCTCGACGTCGGCGTCGAGCAGGCGCTGCCGCACCTCTATCTCTATCGAGCCTTTACGAGCGAGTACTAAAAGCCAGCGCAGGACGAAGCCCAGCACCGCTCCCCCTAAGGCCGCTAGGGCCAAGAGGACGAACAATAGTTTTAATGACATAGAAAGGAATCATGAAGTTTGTAGTGAAATGCACACGTCTAGAGTAACAGGGAAAGCGGGTAGCCGCAATTCCCTGAAAAAAGTCCTCGGGTCTCCCGTATCGGGCTAGGAGCCCTCTCGGGCCAGACTATTTTTCATGAAATTGCGGCTACCCGCTTTTGGCTTGTTTTGCTGTAGGAATTACTTCTTGGTAGGCGTGGCGAGGCCTTTTTGGGTAAATATCGCGTCAATGAGGCCGTACTTTTTGGCGTCCTCGGCCATCATAAAGTAGTCGCGGTCGACGTCCTTCTCGATCTTCTCGAGCGGCTGGCCGGTGGCCTTGGAGAGTATTTTGTTAAGCCGCTCGCGGGTGGCCACGATGTGCTTGGCGGTTATCTCGATGTCGGTTGCCTGGCCCTGCGCCCCGCCCCACGGCTGGTGGATCATGACCTCGGCGTTAGGCAGGGCAAAGCGCTTGCCTTTGGCGCCTGCAGCCAAGATGACTGCCGCGGCCGAGGCCGCAATGCCCACGCACACAGTGGCGACGTCGGGCTTGACGTGGTTCATGGTGTCTAAAATAGCCAAGCCTGCAGTTACCGAGCCGCCGGGGGAGTTGATGTAGAGCTGGATGTCCTTTTTGGGGTCCTCGGACTCCAAAAACAGGAGCTGGGCGATGATGAGGTTGGCGGTCTGGTCCTCGATGCCGCCGGTTAGGAATATGATGCGCTCCTTAAGCAGGCGGCTAAAGATATCGAAGGCGCGCTCGCCATACGGCGACTTCTCGATAACCATGGGCACGAGCTGATTCTGAAAAGGTTGTAGGGGATAGGTTGTAGGGGGTAGGTTTTTGTTTTGCATGTCCCCACTATACTTCTTGACACTCCTAATTTCAAGCGGGATACTAATGCCACAGGGCAGGTGGCTTACCTGCATCGCACCCAAACCGAACAGGATGACTGTTCATTCGCCGTTTGCGTCCTGTAAACGGCACAACTCTATGGAGGATCGCATGCTTCCCGAATTGACTCGTACAGAAAAGGGCCAATGCGCCCGATTTTGTTTCCGCCTCTCCAATTCGTATTGGAAGGCGGGAGGACAGTTCCGAGTTTTCTCTCGGGCTGTCCTCGAGGACGGTTATCGTCTGGCCGTCGAGGCCGGGTTGGACCCGCGTCGCTTGCATTTGCAGGCGATTCAAAAGGTCCGTATGGCCTCTCGTTGAGCAAAGCACCCGACGGTGCTCAAAGGGGTCAGCTTCGGCTGGCCTCTTTTTCTTTACAATAGTGGTATTTAAATAACTGTCCTATAGGACAGTTATTTAAACAGGCTTGGAATTTTGTTCCAGCCATGCGGCGATTTCTCCTAGGCTTCTCTGTTTTTGAGCCGCAGCGAGGATAAACTCTTCCGCTTTCTTTATATCAAAGGCCGCCATTTCGTAGCCGTTCGCACGCAAAAATACTTCGGCCACCATGATTGAAGTCCTTTTGTTGCCGTCTACAAACACATGATAGGTCGCTATGGCCTCTAAATAAGCCGCTGCCTTTAAGAATAGGGTAGGGAATTTTTCTTGTCCGCCAAATGAGGCTTTGGGCCGCTCGGCAATAGAGCGCAGCAAATTTTCTTCCCGCACCCCCAAAGAGCCGCCGATTGTCTCGATAAGGCGGTCATGGAGCGCCAAGATTTCTTCCGCAGACAAATAGCGCATTCTATTTATCTTTTAGACGCTTAAGCAACTCGCGATTTTTAGCAATAAACTCGTCGCCCCACTGCAAAATTTCGGGGTCTACCGCAGGTTTAACTTGCGGGGTGGCAGGCTTAACGGTAAGTACTCCGGTCGAGGAGTTGGTATCGACTATATCACCTACTTGAATACCCAAATTCTCCAATGTTTCCGGCGACATGGTAATTCCTGCAGAAGAGCCTATTTTAATGACTTTTTGCTTCATATTGTATATTGTATTATAACAGCATTATAATTGCAAGTTGCTACAAAGGTCAGACCTTTGTAGAGTCGCCCTCCAAAAGCTTCAATACTTGCTCGTTGCGCAGCACCGTCTCTATGTGGATTTTGACCAGGTCGGGCTTGGCGTCGGGGAAGTGCTCCATGGCATGTTTTATTTCGGCTTCCACTGCGGTTTGGTCGGCCTCGAGTTTTTCGTCCTCGGCAATCTTGTTAAGCAAAAGCTGGAGCTTGGCGCGCTTGCGGGCCTGGTCCTTAAACTCATTGCGCATATCCTCCTCGGTTTTATTGACGCGCTTTAGGTAGTCGTCCATCTGCATGCCCATGCGCTGTATGTCCTCGCTCATTTGCGCAAAAATCTTTTGGAGCTCCGACTCGACAAATATCGCCGGTACGGCCAGGTCGGACTTCTCGAGCAGGGCCTCGATGAGTTTGCTGCGGCGTTTGTCGCGTGCGGCACGGGCCTTTTCCTCGGTTATGCCTTTTTGTATCTGCTCGCGCAGGGCCGTCAATGACTCAAAGGCGCCGAGGCTCTTGGCAAACTCGTCGTTAAGCTCCGGGAGCACCGGCTCCTTGCCCTCTTCGGCCTTGGCGCGGGATTTTTGCAGGTCGTCGATGGTCTTTTGTATCTCCTCGGCGGTCGCGGGCGCAGACTCCTCGAGCTTTACTGTGTCGGCGAGCTTCTTCCAATCTTTGGGGACCTCGACTTGGGGGTAGACCGACACGCGCACGAGGAGCCCCACCGGGTTTTGGGGTGCGAGTTTGGTAATGGCGATATTGGGGCGGCCCACCGCATCTACTTTGTGCGCCTCGACAAGCTCGATATAAAAATCCTTAACAAATAGCTCGACCGCCTCCTCGAGCACGGCGACCTCACCTATTTTTTTAAGCGCCATATCGGCCGGCACTTTGCCCGGGCGAAAGCCCGGGAGCTCGAGGTGCTCCGCCAAGTGCGCGAGCGCTTGCGTGCGGTACGGCTCCACAGCCGCGTAGGGTATATCACCACTAAGCTCCACCTCGGAGTCGGGGAGCTTCTTGAGAGTGAATGCTTTTGTGATTTCGCTGAATTGCATTTAGCGATACTAGCATTCACAAATAACAAATAGCAAGCTCCAAATAACAAACAAATCCCAAACATACGTTTGAGATTTGTTATTTGAAATTTGTGGTTTGCTCGCCAGAGCTACAGCGCGCCGTCGAGGTTCGTTACGTCCTCGTCTGCGCCAGAGGTTTCTGTCGCGTTGAGGTCGGACTCTAGCTGCGCGTCCGAGTCGCTCTGCGCCGTTGTTTGCGTCTGCGCGTCTTCAGTAACCTGCTTTTGCTGCTGGGTGTAGAAGAAGTAAAACCCTCCGGCTGCCAAGAGTACGACAATGACTACTGCGGCAACCAGCGGGCCGATATTGCCCGAGCGGGGCTCTGGGCTTGTGGGGAAGGGAGCCTGGTTCTGGTCTTGTGCCTGGTCCATGTTAGTGCAGGTTATCTAATAATTAAATTGAGGTGGTCGTGCTGGCTTCGGCTCCCGTCTCGACCTTTATAGAGCGGAGCGTCTTTTGCAGGTCCTCTTTTACCAGCTTGAGCGCGTCCTCAGCTGCCCTGACGGCGGTGCGCACCGCAGGGATTGCCGCCTTGGCGGTGGTGGTGCCCATGGCCATGGCGTCGGCGAGCGCTTGGTTGACTGCGGCTATCTTGTCGTCGGCAAGCGAGAGGTCTGCCTGGGCTGTCGCCAAGAGCGCTGCCGATCCGCTTAGGTCGTGGCCCTCGGACTCGAGCGTGTCAATGCGCCCCCCGATGCGGGCAGCGATGCCTGCTAGTCGCTCAGAGCTCGAAGCAAGGCGGCTAGAGACATTATCTACCAACGCTTCGATATGCTCGCCAAAGCGCTCGCGGGCATTGTCGCGGGCGGCTTCTGCGCGCTCGCGCATCTCGCCCTTATGCTGCTCGACCAGGTCGTGGAGTGCATCGAGCTTGCGCTTGATTATGTCGCGGGTGGTCGAGGCAGTGCCTGCGGCTCTGGCCTTAAGCTCGGCGCGGGTCGTGGAAGCGAGATCTTTGATCATGGGCCCTAGCTTGCCGGGGCCGGAGTTGTTTGAGCCGGGGCCGCGGTTAGAGCCGGAGTCCTCGATCTCGGCCCGTACGTTGGCCCTTAGGCTGCCGGGGCCCGAGTTTAATCCGGGCCCGGGCTCGGCCATGGCAAATGCCGGCACAAGCAGGGCGAGCGATGCAAACAATGCGATAAGTTTTTTCATAGAGTATAGGTTATGGGATAAGCGAGCGGCGTATCTAAAGTATACGTGAAATGCCCGTCTTTGGAGACGGGCAGGTGGGGAGAAGATTACAGCAGCGCTTAAAAGGGCCTAGTTAGGCCTCCAATTTGGGCTGGTAGTCCTTCAGGTAGCGGTCTTGGCACTCCTTGACTATCTTTATCGCCTCGGCGATATCGAAAAATCCTAAGACTTTACAAGTACCGGGCTTTTTTAGGTCTTTGTAGTGTTCAAAGTAGTGCTCGGTCTCTTTTTGCCAATGGTCGCCCAAGTCTGTGTAGCTTTGTATATGCTCCATGCGCTTGTCATCGGAGAGTACTGTAATGACTTTGTCGTCGCGCTCGCCGCCATCCTCAAACTTCATGATGCCTACAACGCGCACCTCTGCCAAAGAACCGGGTACCAAAGGCTCGGTTACGTTGGCAATAATAAAATCGAGCATGTCGTTGTCCTGGTCCCAGGTCTGCGGGATGAGCCCGTACGCCACCGGGTAGGTAAGCGATGAGTAGCCGACGCGGTCGAGCTTGAGCTGGCCCGACTCGGTGATAAACTCGTACTTATTTATCGAGTTGGTGTTTATTTCAACCAAACCATTGAGAACCCCCCTTGCCTCGTCGGCAAAAACAGGGAGCACATGCAGAAGATTGTATTGAAATTTGCTCGGCTTTATATCGATGTTTGCCATAAAATAGATTGACTTGCTAACCCATACATCATATATAGTGTGGCTAGATAGCGCAATCCTGCGCCAGGGAGGTTCTCATGCAGATTGGACCGATCTTTTTTTTCGCAGTTGCAGGTGTACTGCCCAATGTGTTGCTGGGCTGGTACATAGGGCGGAATGTGACAACCGAAAGCATGGGTCGCGCGTGCGGCTTTATCGCGCTTTGGTTTTTTGTCGGCTTAGTATGGGCCGCCTTGATGGCGTATCTTGCCTTTAGTGCAACAAACAGAGTTGAGCTGGTCGGCGGTCTGGTCCTCGCTTGTTTATTTGCTGCAATTGGGCAGATTGTTGGTTGTGTTCTGCACTTCTTCGATAAAAAAGATCGAGAAGAGGGCCTTCTTCATGGAGGCGATTGACAAAAACCCCGCCGGGAAACCGGCGGGGTTCTGTTTTAATCTTTACTCAGCCTGCAGGGGCGGCGGGGCGATGTCGGCGGGGTTGGGGGCTTCTTTGCCTACCACCTCGCCCTGGGCTTTGCCGCCCATAGATTGGATATCGAGGCGCCAGCCAGTGAGCTTGGCTGCCAAGCGCACGTTTTGCCCGCCGCGGCCAATAGCCAAAGATTGCTGGTCGTCGGCGACCTTAACGGTAGCCTGGTGCTGGTCGTCGTCGAGCGCCACGGAGAGTATGCGGGCGGGGGAGAGCGCCTCCTCGATAAAGCCCTTGGTGTCCTCGTTCCACTCGATGATGTCTATCTTTTCGCCTCCGAGCTCGGAAGTAACGGTCGAGACGCGTACGCCGCGCTGGCCCACCAAAGAGCCTACCGGGTCGACGTGCGGGTCGGTCGAGGCAACGGCCACCTTAGATCTGGAACCGGCCTCGCGCGCAATAGCCTTAAATATGACGGTGCCGTGCGCAACCTCGGGGACCTCGAGCTCAAAGAGCTTCTTGAGGAAGTCCGGATGCGCGCGCGACATGCGCAGGTAGATGCCGCGCGGGCTCTCCTCTACCTGGTAGAGGAGCGCGCGGATGCGCTCGCCCTGGCGGTAGCGCTCGCCCGGTATCTGCTCGTCGTACGGCAGGATGCCGGTGGCGCGGCCCAGGTCAATGTAGAGGTTGCCGCGCTCCATGCGCTGTACGGTGCCCGATATGATGTCGCCCTGCTTGGCGCCGTACTCGGCCACTACCGACACCTTCTCTGCCTCGCGGATTTTTTGGATAATTACCTGCTTGGCGGTCTGGGCGGCAATGCGGCCGTAGTCGTCCTTGGCCTCGAGCGGAAATACGAGCTCGTCGCCGACTTGGACGTCGCGCTTTATAAATTTGGCGTCGCTTACCAATATGTGCTGTTCGGGGTTGTAGTGCGGCAACAGGGGCTTTGGGTTGCCCTCGGCATCAAGCTCTTGCTCTGCCTCCCCCTCGCCCTCTTCGTCCATGCGCACCGTGGTCTCGTCGACGACCTCTTTAACCTGCTCGAACTCGGTGGTGCCCGAGCTCATATCGAGCCTGGCGCGTATTACCTGGCCTTTCTTGGCGTACTCTTTTTTATAGGCGGTCGCGAGTGCGGCCTCGATAGCCTCGATGACCTTCTCGCGCGGGATGCCTTTTTCCTCCTCGAGCTCGCCCAAAACCGAGTTCATTACTTTTAAATCCATCATATATGGGTTGCGTTGTTTAAATTTTGTAAGTCTGAAGCTCTTCTTCCGTTCCGGAAAAAAGAAAGACCGCCCACTCGGGGCAGTCATTCAGATACGTTTATCCTACCCAAGTACCCCTCTTTAGTCAAGACCGGTATATACTAGACAGTAAATGCAGGGCAATGACCAAGTATTTGGGCAGTTTTTAGTCGATGCGGGGCTTATCACCCGCGCGCAGTTGGAGGCCTTGCGCCAGGTAGAGGACAAGCCTCTTTCGCGCTCTCTTATCGACATCGGCATCATGGGCGAGGACGAGGTGCGCCGCGCCACAGCGCACGCGCTGGGCGTGCCGTTTGTGGTTATAGACCCGCACGACATTAGCTTGGACGCGCTGATACTTATCCCCGAGCCGCTGTCGCGCAAGCATAGCGTCGTAGCTTTTGCCGCTAACGAGGCGTGCGTGCAGGTTGCCGTGCTCGACCTGTCGGACCTCGAGGCGCTGGCACCACTGGAGGCTGCGGCGCACTTTGGGCACCGGCGCGTGGTGCCGCACCTCACCACGCGCGAGGTGATGAAGCATGCGCTCGTTAAGTACCAAAAGCACCTTAAGGAAAAATTTGGCGAGCTTTTAAGCGACGGGCGGCATGTCGCCGAGGCGCTCATCGGCCACGCGCTCTACAGCCGCGCTGGAGGCGCGCATGTCGACCTGTCGACCCACGGCGCCTTGGTGCGCTACCAGATAGGCCACGCGCTGCACGAGGCTTTTGCATTGCCGCAGCAGGCCGGCCGCGCGCTCGTCGAGCAGATAAAGGCCCTGGCCAAACTCTTGCCGGTGGCGCGTCCGCAGACGGGCAAATTTAATTTGGAAAAAGACGGCGATGTAGTGCACGTGCATGTATCTACAACGCCCACCACAGAGGGCGAGCGCATGCACCTGCGGTTAGCGAGGCACTCGCAGGGCGCGCGCGGGCATACGCTCGAGGCGCTCGGGCTCCATGGTCAAAACTTAGAGGCGCTGCGCGCCCAGCTTGCCCGCCGCCGCGGGCTTGTGGCAGTGTCGGGCAGCACCGGCGCTGGCAAGACGACGCTTTTGTATACGCTGCTCGACTTGTTGCAGCATCCGGGCACTGCTGTGGCGACGGTCGAGGAGCATGTGGCGTATCGCCTGCCGCACGCCGCGCAGAGCGAGGTGGGCGCGGTGTCGGCGGCAGCCGCTCTGCGCGCAACGCTCCGCCAGCACCCCGACATACTTATGGTGGGCGACGTACGCGACCACGAGGCAGCGGCCCTGTGCGCAGCCGCAGCAGCACGCGGCGTGTTTGTACTTGCCGGCACCAGCGACGAATCCTTGTTGCCCCTGCTACGTCAAGACTCCGCAGGACATGCACAGGCCGACGCGCTGGTGCGGGTGGCGCTGGTGCGGCGCTTGGCCACCAACCAGTTTGCCCACAAGTCGCCGCTCAGCCGCGGCGAGTCTGCTCAGCTGGAGCAGGTGGCTGATTTTAGAAAAGTGTACGACGCGCTAAAGGATGAGCAGATCATTGCGTCCGATGTGGCGTGGAAGGAGGTTGCTTTTGCCCGCCCGACCCCCTCGACCGGGCACACAGACGGTTACGAGGGCCATATTGGCCTCCAAGAGGTAGTGGCACCCGGTTACGAGACTTTGAATATAGTAGAGGACGCCCTTTTTAAGGCTGCCCAAGGCCAGACCAGCGTCGAGGAGGCTATCCGTATAGCAGGGGAGTAGGCTGTCTACTACAAGCAGTCAAAAAAGCCTTATTTTAGGGCGTATTTTGTGTATTTGAACAATAGTACTTGACAAATGTCAAGTATGGGTGTACAATTGATCTGGTACACTGCATTTTGACCCAGGGGGAGTGTTATGAGGACAGTTATCACTATCGCCCTGCTGGCCGTCTCTTGGTCGGCGCAGGCGAAGGATACGCCGAAGCAAGGCAAACCCGCTTGCACTGAAAAGTGCACAGCTCAGAAATTGAAGCCCGCTCCTACTCCGAATACGAAATATGTCGTTTCGGGATGGAAGATGGGCGGCTGGTAGCATCAGTTTTTGTTTCCTCCGTGTGCTTTGGCACACAACTTACCGGCGACTCTCTTTTGTCGCCGGCCTCTTCAAGAACTTAACTCAGTTGAGTTTTTGAAGAGGGGAGCCATAGTGAGCGACCCATAACTCCGCATCGCGCGGACAACCAAGGGGCTAACATGTGCGGCATCAATACTGTTTCAAAAAATGCAGCGGTCGTGGTCATGGGTGACCATGCGGTGGGCGTCCTTTCGTGGGACGGCTTCCACAAGGTCAAACAGCCGCAGCACAAGATGACCGAAGATGACGTCGTCGCCCGCATGATGTGGCTGGTGAGCCGCGGCATGCGAGAGGAGGCCGAGGACCTCCTGTTTGAGTTCTGTTCGCACTGAAGCACTACGGGGTGACGCGCAAATGCGTCACCTCCTGACTTACTCGCCTGACCATTGGGGTCGGGAGAGCACATGCAGGAGATGCACTAAAAGCCGCCTGCGGGCTGCAAGTGCCTCTAACACTTGTAGCCCCTGGGTGGCTTTTTGCGTGCGCAAAAATGATATAGTGGGGACATGTCAGCTTTTTATATTTGCCTTTTATGAATAAAAGGCGACGGATTGTAGTGGGGAATTGGAAGTTATACATAGAGTCGCCCGAGGCGGCCCGCACGTTTGCCACGAGCCTGCGCAAAGGTGCGCGCAGCTTTGCCGGGGTCGAAGCCTGGTTGGCACCCCCGTTTCCGCTTATTGCCGAGGTTGCGGCTGCCCTCAAGGGGTCGCCAATAAAAGTCGGCGCGCAAACGCTGTCGCCTGTCGACCAGGCACTTGGCAAGCAGCACACCGGCGAGGTGCCCGCCCAGATGCTCAAAACTATGGGTGCGTCTTTTGCGATAGTGGGCCACTCCGAGCGGCGCGCCCAAGGAGAGACCGACGAGGTTGTCCGCACGCAGCTCTTGCAGGCGGTATCATCGGGCCTTGTGGCGATATTGTGCGTCGGCGAGACCGAGCGCTCGCCGGACGGATCGCACTTTGCGGCCGTGGCCAACCAGCTGAGCCGCGCGCTTTTTGGCGCGCAAGCGCTCGGCAGCCGCCTTATGGTTGCATACGAGCCGGTGTGGGCGATAGGCAAGAGCGCAGCGGACGCGATGCAGGCCGCCGATTTGGAAGAGATGGCAATATTTATCCGCAAGATACTCTCGGAGAGCTTGGGCCGCGACATGGTCGCTAAAGTGCCGATACTGTACGGCGGCTCGGTGGAGCCCCAAAACGCAAAGGCGCTTATGCAGGAGGGCGGGGTCAGCGGGTTTTTGGTCGGGCACGCGAGCGCCGATATAGACTCATTTAAAGAAATCCTTAAAGCATGCAAGAAATAAAAAGTGTCAGGGATGCGGACGTCGCGGGCAAGCGGGTGCTGGTTGCAGTGGACTTCAACGTCCCCATTAAAGACGGGGTGATAGTAGACGACACGCGCATCCGTGCGGCCTTGCCGACGCTCGAGCTTTTGCGCGGTCGCGGGGCCAAGGTAGTCGTACTGACACACTTGGGCCGCCCCGCAGGCAAAGTAAACGAGGATCTGCGCGTAGCGCCCTTGGCCAAGCGCTTGGGCGAGCTTATGCACCAAGAGGTGAGTGTGGCCCCGGTGGCTAGCGATTTTATGATGCTTGAAAACTTGCGCTTTGACCCGCGCCAAGAGGCAAACGATACGGCATATGCCAAAGAGCTGGCCGCCTTAGGCGACCTGTACGTCAACGATGCTTTTTCTAACTCGCACCGCGAGCATGCATCCATAGTCGGCATCCCCAAGCTCTTGCCCAGCTATGCCGGCGTGCATCTTTTGGAGGAAATAGACAAGCTCAGCGAGGCGCTGACACCTCCGCCCGGCGCCCTGGTTATTATCGGCGGAGCAAAGTTTGAGACCAAGCAGCCGCTGATTGAGAAGCTCATGCCGCGCTATGCGCGGATACTCTTGGGTGGGGCCTTGGGCAATGATGTCATTAAGGCGCGCGGCCTACCGGTGGGCGCCTCGCTCGTCTCGTCGGTGCCCGCAAGCGTCGAGCTGGCGGGTAACGATAAGCTCGCCGTGACGACCGACGCCACGATGGAAAAACAGACTAAGGAGTCGCGCACGGGCTTGGTGGTAGACGTGCGCCAAGACGAGCGCATTGTAGACGTGGGGCCGGTAACCGCGGCTGCATGGGCGCAGATGGCACAGGATGCGCCGTTTGTACTGTGGAACGGCCCGTTGGGTATATATGAGGAGGGCTACACTGTAGCGACCGACCTAGTGGCTCGTGCAGTGTCGCGCTCGGAGGGCAGGGCAGTAGTGGGCGGGGGCGACACGGGTGCCGCGCTTAAAAAATACTCGTTCGACCCCCAGAAGGTATTTCTCTCGACCGGCGGGGGTGCGATGCTCGAGTTTTTAACCGCGGGTACCTTGCCTGGAATCGAGGCGCTTAAAGCTTCTGCGGTATGAGGTGTATATGCGCGTGCGGGATATCTTTGCCCACAATCGAGAAGTGAATATAGTCTGCCTCCTTCTCCTTCTTTAATTTTTGAGATACGCTTCTTGCCACTCTAAAAAATCTATCCGATAAGTCGTCGGGCAGATCCAAAAACCAGGCATAGTGCGCCTTGGGTATGACCAAGGTATGCCCGGGCGCTTTAGGATTAATATCGAGGAACGCGACGAACTCGCTATCCTCAAATGTCTTTTGTGCGGGCACCTCGTCGCGGGCTATTTTGCAAAAAATGCAGTTTTCCATGTTTGGAGCGCAAAAATAGTTAAAAAGGGAGTTGGGGTTGCCAGAAGATTAAGTAGCATCTCTCCCTTTTTAGCTATTTTTGCGCTCCTCCTAGTATACTAAATTGTAATGAAAGAGTATCGGGTCAGAGATAGGCTGCACGACAAGCTCCTAGAGCACCTCATGCTCGCGCGCGGTGTGCAGCCAGATGGCTTTGCCGACTTTTTGGAGCCGGACTATGTGGCGCATAGCCACGACCCCTTTTTGCTGCCGGGGATGGGTGTGGCAGTCGAGCGGATTATATCGGCGATAAAAAACAGCGAGCCCGTGTGCGTCTGGAGCGACTACGACGCCGACGGCGTGCCGGGCGGCGTCATGCTCGCGGGCTTTTTGCGCGAGATGGGGCTTGTGGTGCGGCATTATATTCCGCATCGGCACAAAGAAGGATATGGCCTTAATACGGAAGGGCTTGCGGAGTTGGCCGGGCAGAGGATCAGGCTCGTCATAACCTGCGACTTGGGCACTACCGAGGTCGAGCATATTGCTTATGCGAACACAAAAGGTATCGACGTTATCGTAACCGACCACCACCTCGAGCCCCACGTGCTGCCCGATGCATTGGCGATAATCAATCCAAAACTAAGCAGCAGTAAGTATCCTTTTGACGGTCTGTGCGGCGCCGGTGTCGCATGGAAGTTGGTGCAGGGAGTGTTGGCAAAATATCGTCCGGCGCATTTTGCCGAGGGCAAAGAAAAGTGGTACCTCGACCTGGTGGCCATAGGTACCTTAAGCGACATGGTGCCCCTGGTGGGCGAAAATAGGATGCTAAGTACTTTTGGCTTACGGGTGATGCGCCGCGGCCGCCGGCCCGGGCTTGCGGCACTTTTGAAATTGCTGCGCATCCAGCCGCGCACATTAACCGAGGACGACATCGGCTTTATGGTCAGCCCGCGCATCAACGCCGCCTCGCGCATGGACTCACCAGAGGCCGCGGCGCGCCTCTTGGCAACAGAGAATGCCGAGGAGGCGGTCGAGCTTGCGTACGCCTTAAATAAAATAAATGACGAACGCAAGACGCTCGTCGCCACTACCGTCAAAGAGGTCAACAAGCGCTTGGCACTCAGCGGGCAGGGGAGCCCGGTCATAGTGATGGGCAGCCCCACCTGGCGGCCGGGCGTTTTGGGGCTCGTGGCCAACAGCTTGGCGGAGGCGCACCATAAGCCGGCGTTTTTGTGGGGACGCGAGGGCGGCGACTTGCTGCGCGGCAGCTGCCGCTCGGACGGCATTGTAAATATGGTCGAGTTGATGAGCGCCGCGGGCAACGTTTTTGACCACTATGGCGGCCACTCTGCCTCGGGCGGCTTTGCTCTGCAGGAGGAGCATGCACACGAGCTGCCGGCGCGCCTTAGTGCGGCCTACGAGTCGCTTAAGTTAAAAGGCGCACAGCGCAAAGAAGTCCAAGTAGACCGCGAGCTCGACTTAAGCGAGCTGCCGCATGCGCTGCGCGACCTCGACAGACTGGCGCCCTTTGGCGTGGGCAACGAAAAACCTTTGTTTATATTCCCCAACGCGACGGTTGGTTCGATAAAAACATTTGGCAAGCAGAAGAATCATTTGCAGATATCGCTTGCCGATGATTTTAATAGGGTCGACAGCATCGCCTTTTTCTCGACCCCCGATTCTTTTCAAAAAAAGCCCGCCACGGGCGGTAGGGTAGATGTGGTAGGCAATGTCGAGCGCGACTGGCGCGGCTCACCGCGCGTCCGCATCGTCGATATTTTGTAACCCCTGGCGTCACTAGGTTATCGCCGACGAAACACACAATACCAGGCGTCGAAATTACCACCCCTACTTCCATAGGGGGCTTTTATCACCTCCAAGACCTCAAAATAAAATTCGACAGGCTCTATTACATGCTGCAGAAATATTGCTCCGTGAGGGATCCTTGGATCGAAATTATCAGCAGAACCACAAATAGTAATCCAAATGCCGCCGTGAGCGAGTATAGAGGCTACGCGACGCGCAAAATCCGAACGGCGATTAGGACCGGCAAGGTTGTGGAATACTCCTTTGTCGTAGACTACTGAAAACTTTTTGGGTGTGCGCCATGTAAGGAAATCGCCAGACAAAAACGCCTTTGTATATTTGGGGTTGTATTGCTGCGCCGACTTCACCGCCTCTTTTGAGACATCTACGCCCGTATATCTTAAGCCGGCTTTTAAAAAGGCTTGAGCATCTTTTCCATTACCACATCCTATTTCGAGCAGTGATTTTCCTACCGCATAGGTCGCCAGGTATTTTTTTACTATCTTGCTTAGACCAACGCTCTGCCATGGAACTGGACCTTGCTTATAATAGCTATTCCAAGCTGTTGTTTGGGTCTTATTATTACTTTTTGTCATAAAAAATCGGAATAAGCCCACGTTGCGGCTCTAACCCATGTCTCGTGGTAATGGTGTATTGGACAAATGCATTTGCAAACCTGGAGAGGTATTTTTTTGAAGGAAAAAGATATTGTCGGGTACGAACAATATCGTTACGGTCTATCTTGCCGACCTTGGGTATCGTATAGAGGTCCTCCACCTCGAATCCTGCTATTGCTACCTCAGGTACGAACGCTTCATCAGCCCAGCGGTCAACCCCATTGTTTTTGCCCATTTGTTTCAACACGTCACAGCAGATTGCATTAAAAGCTTGATATCGTTCCTGCCAAGTTTTATAAGTGGCAAAGAAAGGCTTGGCACATGTATCAAGGATATTTTTAACCTTCGCCGCTGAAGCGTTCTTAACAAACAGCTCTGCGATTATGCGCTGCAAAAGCCACGAACGCGGTAAGACACTAAATGCTGCGAAATCATTGCGTGAAGAAAATCGCACAGAAATACCTACGCTCGCAGTATCGTAATAAACCGAATGCCACCACATAGAAGGAAACAACACTGCCTCACCGGGACGTAGCGTAATCTCACAGCCGCCAAGTTTAGTAAGCAACTCTTTTCTGTCTTTTTGCGACAATTTAGGCACGTACAAAGCGCTTGTATTGAGTACGGGGGTCAAGAGCCACCCAGCCTCTGGCGGTAAAAAATAGAAAGTCCTCCGGCCGCTAATACAGGCATGGAGTACAAAATCATGGTCCCAGTCGAAGTGGAGTGGGGCCACACATCCTTTGCGCCCCGCATGTAGTAGTGCCACCGCCTCGGTGCTTGCGCCTTTGCTTGGCTTTTTGTTTATTAGCAGGGAGAGATGAGACGCCAATATTTTGGGCACAGGTATTTCAGGACAGAGGTCGTCTTTGCCGAATATACGAGTCGTCGTGTCCTTTAGATAGATTCCTAATTTGACCGACTTTCGAGGCTTCACTACTTTACCGAATGCATCATAGTAATTGGACACGATTGGTATCTCGACCGAGTCGAGAGTGTCAGTGCCCGCTCGGATAGACAGGCGGAGTCCCCGGGGGACTGGCATGCTGGGTAGCGGGCTTTTGATATTTTTTGAAGTAATAATCATGCAGATTGCGCGGGCCCAAATTTTTACAAGAGCTCGCTCCTAAAGATCTTCCTTTTACTTCTGATTTACGCTGTTTTCAGCTTGGGCTCCAAACAGATCTCCCTTCCAAACTGGCTAAGAGTCCCACGGCGTGCCTGCAAGAGGGCCGTAAGATGCGTCTTTTTAACCGCTTGTTTCTTTTTCATATGATTAAATAACTTACACTAATAACAATACTATTCTATGAATCTTGATAATAAAGTAAATATTCGCTACTATAAAGTGTAACTTATTACAACATTTGATATGGAAAGCCAAAAAACCCTTACAAATATAGGTCTTTCTGAGACGGAGAGCCGAGTCTATTTGGCCTCCTTAGAGCTTGGGGAGTCCCTCCATAGCGCACTAGCCAAGAAAGCGGGAATAAAGAGGGCGACGCTGTATTACGATGTACTCCCAAAACTCATCGAAAAAGGGCTCATTACCGAAGCAATAAAGGGGAAGCGGAAATATCTGGTGGCGCAGGATTTGCAAATATTTCTTGAAACTAAGAAGGTGCAATTAGAGGAAGTGGAGAGGCTTGTACCCCAACTGCGCTCCTTGCTTGCTACAGCAAACAGCAAACCAACATTGCTCTTGTACGAAGGAATTGAGGGCATTAAAAAAGTATGGTTTGACCATCTTGTCCAGAAACAACCTATATTAGAGTTTGTTGGTATTGAGGATATTCATCCCGAATTGCAGAAGTATCTTAAGGAACATTACATATGGGAGCGGGCTAAAAGAAAAATCTCTGTAAAAATGTTAATAAGCGGACCAACAGTCGCCGGCATTTTTAAGATAAAATCTGATTCCTACGAACTAAGAGAGGTGCGCAACATAGACGACTCGCTTTTCCCTATCCCTTTAAGCTGTGATGTATATGGGGACAACGTGTCCTTCACTCTGCATCGGAAAGATAGCGAGCCTATAGGCCTTATTATTCGATCAAGGGAAATAGCAACTATGATGAGGTCGGTTTTTGCAGTAGTTTGGCAACAAGCAGGGGAGTAATTATTTATTCGGCGACACTTTATTTTTTAGACAGGTGGTGCGCTATACTGCAAGGCATGCAGGAAATTCTTTTATTTACCGATGGGGCCTCTAAGGGCAACCCGGGCAGGGGCGGGTGGGGGGCAGTTGTTGCGGGCCTGGGCAAGGTAGTCGAGCTCGGGGGTGCGGAGGCGCGCACCACCAACAACCGTATGGAGCTTGTCGCCGCCCTGCGCGGCCTGCAATATGCCAAGCAGCTTCCGCCTGGCCCGCGCGTTTTGCGCACCGACTCGTCGTATGTCATAAACGGCATCACCAAGTGGGTGCACGGCTGGCAAAAAAACGGCTGGCAGACCAAGGATAAAAAAGACGTGCTTAACAAAGATTTGTGGAGCGACCTGGTAGAGGCCGTGCATGGCCAGCAGGTCGCTTGGGAGTATGTGGGCGGGCACGTGGGCATTGCAGGCAACGAGCGCGTGGACTTTATTGCCTCGGAGCTGGCGCTGGGCAAAAAAGTAGAGTTATACAAAGGCACTGTAGAGGCGTACTCGGTAGATATAACCAACCTTGCGCACGACACGGTGCTTAAGGATAGAAAATCCTCGTCCAAGTCGCGCTCGACCACCAAAGCCTTTTCCTACGTTAGCGAGGTAGACGGCGACGTGCTGGTGCACAAAAGTTGGCCCGAGTGCGAGGCTCGGGTAAAAGGCAGGCGCGCACGATTTAAAAAAGCTATATCGCAGGGCGAGGAAGGGGACATTATCGCGGAGTTTAGCAAGAGCGCGTAATCGGGTATTGTGGGGCCATGAGGCGGGCTGGCATATATATTGCGGTGGCGCTGTGCGTACTGGCTGTGGGCTATGCGCGCTGGGAGCTTTTACGCTACTGGGAGGACAAGAGCAGTTTGGTCGGCTTTGCCGACCGCGCGGCGGTGGTTGCGGGGCGCGTATCGGGCGACCCAGACCGGCGCGCCACGAGCCTGCGTGTGCCTATAACGGTAGAGGCGATAAACGGGCAGAGCGCCTTCGGCCACTTGCTTGCGGTGTTGCCGCGCGAGACGAGCCTAGAGTACGGCGACAGGGTAGAGGTGCGCGGGCTCATTGAATTGCCGCAGGCCTTTGAGACAGACACCGGCCGCGTGTTTGACTACCCGGGGTATCTGCGGGTGCGGGGGTTGTCGGTCGTTATGCAGCGCGCCGTATTGCGCGAGCACACGCCGGAGTTTGCGCTGCTGCAGCCTTTGTATCGACTCAAGCATGCGTTTGAGCATGCGCTGGAGTCGGTGCTGCCCGAGCCCGAGGTGTCTTTGCTCGAGGGCATGCTCTTGGGCGAGCGCGGCGGCTTGCCGAGCGCGCTGCTGCAGGCGTTTATTATTGTGGGGCTTGTACATATCGTGGTGCTGTCGGGCAGCAACATCGCTATTGTGGCCGAGGGAATGTTTAGGCTCTTGGGGGCGGTGCCAAGGCTGCCGCGCAAATATATTTTTATCTTGGGGTTTGCGGCGATAGTCTTGTTTGCGCTGATGACCGGCGGCGGGGCCGCTACCGTGCGGGCCGTCATCATGGGCTCGATAGCTATTGTGGCGCGCTACCTGCGCCGGCCCGAGGCGGCATTGCGCGCGCTGATTATTGCGGCAGTAGCTATGGTGCTATGGAACCCGCTGGTACTGTGGCTCGACCACGGCTTTATCCTAAGCGTCTTGGCGACGTTTGGGCTCATTACGCTCTCTCCGTATATCGAGACAAAACTGACGCGCCTCCCGGCATGGGGGCACTTTAATATCCGCTCTATAGTGGCAACCACACTCGCGGTCGAGATATTTATCCTGCCGGCGCTCCTTTATACCTCGGGGATATTATCGTTCGTATCTTTGCCGGCCAATGTGCTTGTCTTGCCGCTCTTGCCCATAGTGATGCTTTTGGGGTTTGTGGCCGGATTGTCGGCGCTCGTGCATCCCTTGTTGGGGCTCATACCGGCGCTCTTGGCGCAAGTGGTGCTGAAGGTAATTATCCTTGTTGCCCAAGGCGCGGCGGCGCTGCCCTTTGCCTCTGCCACAGTGATACCGTTCCCCGGTTGGGTGGTAGCCTTGGTGTATGTGCCAATTACTTGGTTAGCGCTGCGTATCTACTCTCGCAAACCGACCAATTGAGATTTTTAAAGAAGGCGTCTAGGTATTTAGCCTTGCCCGCGGCGCCGTAGTCCAAGAGGTACGCATGCTCCCACACGTCGAGTGCGAGGATAATAGAGAGCCCTGCAAAATGCCCCTGGTGCTGCTCGCCGACAAAGCCCGCTTGGAATTGCTTGGCCGTGGGGTCCCAGTACAGCATGGCCCACCCCGGTCCGCGCATGCTGCCGATGGCCTTAAAGTACTCGGCAAAGTAGCCGTGATACTCGTTTTTAAATGCAAGCCCAAGCGCCGAGGAGTCGTCGAGCGCTTTGGCGCCGCCCTCGAACTGCTCGAAATAATATTCGTGCAGGCGCATCCCGTCGAACTCGAAGGATTTGCGCCGGATGAGCTCGGAGAGCGCATGCGCGTGCTTTTCGGTGTCTTGCGCGTACTCGACCAGCTTCTGGGATATGGTATTAAAGTTTTTGACATAGCCGGCGTACAGGCCCAGGTGCTCGTCTACTGATTTTTGAGAGATGCCGTCGAGCTCAGGGATTGCAAACTTTTTTTCTGAGTAATTCATTCTTGTATTATGCCTATAAATTGCCTGAAAATACAGGGAACAGTACTGTCCACATCTGTGTACTTGCGCCGTCATCTAATCAATAGCTTCGCATCACTTGGAGCGGCGTTTGTAAGTTAAGCCCGAAGTGGTAGCGTTTTTCGTTGTAGTACCGCAGATACTTGGGAAGTGCCCGGTTGATGGCTTTCATATCGAC
>Ga0209542_10000956_pt1 | contig 68855 bp, 66 predicted proteins | sample RifCSPhighO2_01_FD_184028 | JGI IMG/M metagenome (GOLD analysis project Ga0209542, IMG submission 184028) | Soil microbial communities from Rifle, Colorado - Rifle CSP2_plank highO2_0.1 (SPAdes) (version 2) | ecosystem: Environmental > Terrestrial > Deep subsurface > Rock core/Sediment ...
TTGAGCCATATGATTTTAAGCGTAAGCGGGTCACGAGAGTGACCAAAATCATAATGAGCGAGAACAAAGCAGTATTTTCCACAAGAATCTCCTGATGTAAATCAGGTTAGAGTTTCAATTCTTTGTATTATGTAAAAACTGAGACAACATCTTTCTTCCCAACTCGAGAACATAGAAGACGGCATACACAATAAGCACTATATGGGCATAGCCAAACAATACGCCCCAGAACATCGCATTGAACAGGTATTCTATCCGCATGATCTCAAAGACAAAATACACAAGCTTATTCTGGTTCTTGACATAGGATTTATGCAATGATCTTTCAGCTACGATGCGATGTTTCTTCTCAGTATACCATCCGATATTCAAGGTGATTGCCTTATTCAGAAGGAAAGCCAATGCAGCTCCAATGCCCACAAAAAGATACCAAAAATTATTCTGGATAAGGGAAACGCCATATCCCAGAGAAATGAGCAGGGTTGGATTATTTACATAATGCCCTATATAATCAAGATAAATGCCATTAATGGTAAATTGTTTCTTGTACCTTGCCACAATCCCGTCAGTGCAGTCGATTATAAACATCGCCTGGAAAACAACAAGGGCAATGATCATCGTAACTCTATCACCAGTTGCCATGAACAGGGCAGCAGCAAATTGAACAACAATCCACAGTACAGTTATCTGATTGGCTGTCAACGAAGTATACAAGAAAAGCTTCGCTGGAAAATAAGCAAGATAATCATGCAGGGTATACAACAATCCTCTCCGCTTGCTCTGGGTTCTCTTCCTCAATTCCCTGATTGATACCATAGTGATGCGCTGCCCTCTAAACTATTTAAACTTTGTCACAGATCCAGATCTCCGATAGCATCCTTAAGCTTCGACTTTTCCGGATTTACCTCTTTCTGGGGGATCTTGCTGATAAGGGCATCTTCCATTACTGTACCATCCATATCAGTTCCCTCACCGCTGAGGCCAAATAGATTCAATATTGTTTTCGTAAGGTCTACCAGCTTATACTCTGAAATGTTCTTCTTTTTCCTGAAATCAGGGCCATTGGCAATAAATATGCCAGTCATCCGATGGGTGCCCTCCCATTCATTGGTATACACACTCTCAGTGACCAATTGATTGTTTGAAGCAAACTGGGAATAAGGTAAATATGACATCCCTTTCAGCACCACGAAGAGGTCAGGCCCATCCCGGGCATATTTTCCATGATACATCTCCTCTTTCGTCACTATAGAATCTACTAATTTCTCTCCATTAAACTCTAATTCACGCAGTGCAGAAATGATTTTTTTCTTGTTCTCCTCATGATCCCCACAATCTTTGTTGATGTAAATCGGGCCAAAACTTCCTTTGGTATAGCATATAGTCTGCTTCCAATCTATATCCCTATATCCCAGCAGCTTATTCGCCCAGTATTTTTTTCTCTTCCCTGGCATTTTATTGACGATTTTCTGCAGACCAGCCTTTTTAGCTAATGAATACAGTTTCATTGGATTGAGGTTTCTTTTGAAGAGGAAATACTTGATTCTGCCCCAGGGCTTGAACTTTATGAATTTCTTTGAGATGAAGTAATTATTGAGATTAACATTTTTTTCACATTTCCCGAACCCGTGGTCAGACATAACTATAATATCTGTATCTGAGGGGACAGAAGAGACCAGCTTGCCAATAGTTTCATCAACTCTGATGAATGCCTTCTCAAGCGTGGCAGGTGAAGAGGCGAAATATCTATGCCCGATGTAATCAGTCAGGGTAAGTTCAACCATGAAGAAATCCCAATCTTTCCTGAGCAAGTACAAAGCAGCCTTCTCTTTGACAGCATGATCTTTCTCTAATATATCATATGCTTCATCTTTTGACATGCCCATAACAACAGGAGTCATTGCATATCCTACTTTTTCCTTCAACTCATCCATGAGGGATGGAGGATACGATGATATAGTGCGGCTCAGCAAGCCGGGAACAAGGAAACCATTTACCTTTTCAGGTGGATACGTAAGCGGGATATTCAAAACCCCTACTTTAACCCCATTCCTGCTCAGGATGCTCCAGAGGCTTTCAGAATCTATATGACTAGCATCAACAACATCGGTCTTTTCCCTGTTTTTGACATCAATGAAATCAAAGACACCATGTTTGCCTGGATTTTTGCCTGTAATGAAAGATGCCCACGCAGGCGGTGTTATGGGGGGATACACCGAGAAAAGATTTCCATAGCATCCGACAGTCTTAAGTTTTTGTATGGTTGGCAGCTTATCCAACAATGGATCTAACAGGTCAAACGTAGCTCCATCAATGCAGATGACCAATACCTTTCTCATGGTTAATCAAGATATCCGAGTTTGCTCAGCCTGTCTTTGACTTTCTGCTCATCTGAGGCAGAGAAAGTGCTAGACTTCTTGTCTAGTTTGTCCAACACCTCGGTAAGCACATACGTGACATAATCTTGCACTGTTGAAAAATCAGTTCCTTTGATCCTGTTTTCAATGCGTTTTACTAATTCTTTAGGCAACTCCATCTTGTTCACCCCTTGCTTCCTTCAGTTTTGTAAGTACTTCATAATCAATGAACTCTTCCCCCATATCCGCCCTTTGATTGCCATGAAAATCACTTCCCCCGCTTGCCAGACACTTCTTTCGGGCAGCAATAGCGAGATACTGAATTCTTTTTTCATCACTTTCCTTTTGGGTAACTCCCTTGCAGTTCTTATGATACGGATAATATGTCTCGATTCCATCTCCTCCTGCCGATATGAAATAATTGATGAGCTTAATGTCCATGCCTTTCATGTAAACGCCAGGATGGCAAAGCAATGCCAGTCCCTGAGCTGCATGGATGGCATCAACTGCTTGTTTGATTGAGATCTTGGATTTCCGTTCCACATATGCTTTTTTCCCAGTTCCCAGATATTCATCAAATACCTGTTGGATAGATGTGATTTTCTCTGGATTATTCTTAAGTACGATGCGCGCAAGATGGGGTCTGCCAACTTCTCCCGAAGCGATTGCCTGCACTTCTTCAAATGTTATCTTCAGTCCGAGCGAATTCAGTTTTTTTATCATCTGCTTTTTCTGGTTTATCCTTTCTTCTTTTGCTTTAGCCAAAAGCTTCCGGAGCCCCTGATCATGGATATCCAGGAAAAGCCCCAGGACATGAATATCCACAAAACCAGGATCATCACAACTAATCTCGCATCCAGGAATAATCTCTATTCTTCCGCCGGCAGCAGAGACTGCTTCTGAAATTCCATCAATAGTATCATGATCAGTTATTGCAATTGCCGCAAGCTTCTTTGAAACTGCCAGCTCAACCAATTCAGCGGGCTTGAGCAGACCATCTGAAGCAGTGGTATGCATGTGTAGATCTATTTTCATATCAAAGCCTTCCCCTGCATGTCTTTCGGGACTGGCAACTTGAATAACTTCAATAAGGTGGGCGTCACATCAAGTATGTTTATAGTCCCTCTATCCCCCCTCTGCGGAATTCCTTTTCCTGCCATTACAAATATGCCATAGGGCGCATGACCTGCTGCATCTGAACCTGTGCCTGTTTCCCAGGAGTATAATCCATTATAGCCCAGGTTTGGATTGGCGCACCATTGCAGGTCATCAAAGTACACGATGAGGTCCGGTGCATTCTCATCAAAACCATTGCAGTAAACCTCTTCCGGCTTAAAAATCTTTGTCTTAAGTTTCCTGCCCTTATCATCCGTGATTGCTTGCAGCTTTTTTGCAAGTTCGTCCCGAAATGCCTCATACTTTTCTGCAGGCACCACTCCCTGAGGATCCCTGCCCTTCTTGTTGATATAGAAGCGTGCATGGTAGGCTCCTACTTCATGCACTGTAGTCTTGCTGAAATCAATGCCGTGTATCCTCAATCTGGCTTTCTTGCCTGCAATCTCTTTCTCAAAATCTTTTTTCAATACCAAGTAACCTTCGGTGCGCAGCCATTCGTTTATGTTTATCTTCCCTCGATGAGGTATCATGCCATGGTCAGACGAGACAATAATAACAGTATCATCATCCAGCAGCTCAAGAATCTTGCCCAATTCCTTATCCACATACTTGTAATAATTTTTCAAAGCATCCTTATGTGGAGAGTTTTCAATATAATTCCAATGCGTTTCATCAAAGTGGTTCCACAACATATGCTGGATCCTGTCGCTGCCAATCAAGACCTCCATGCAGAAATCCCATTTTTCATGCACCATCAGGTCCTTGAGCAGCCTGAGCTGCATATCAGTCATCTCATATACCCGCTTCAACAGGAGATCAATGTCAAGGTCCTTGTAGCCGATGAATTCAGCAACATCAAAATAGTAATCCGCATTTCCCAGCTTCCGTATTTTTTCCTTCAGGGATGGTGGATATGCACAATCCGCATTGATATCCGGCGTTAAGAAGTCGCTGACCATGACCCCATTGAGTTCTTCCACCGGACAGGTCAGGGGAACATTGAGCACGATGCTTCGTTTTCCCTCTTTTCCGAGAACTTTCCAGATACGCTCCTTCTTAATCGATGTTGAATTAACCAATTCACTTTCCTCTCTGGTTTTTACTGATTTTTTCATGTAGCTGTACACGCCAAGTTCTCCGGCATCTCTGCCAGAGACAAAAGAATTCCATGCTATCAATGTTGCTGGCGGAACCGAAGAAAATATCCGGGCATATTGACCCTTACGCATAAGCTTCTGTATCGTAGGCAGCTCATCCAGCCATTTTTCAAAAATGAGTTCAGGCGCAGCGCCATCGATCCCTAAGACAAATACTTTCGTCATCCTAATCAAGATAGTCCAATTTCTGAAGCCTTTGTTTGACAGCATCTTTATCCTTGGTATTGCTGTGAAGGACAATCTGCCTGCATACATAGGTTATGTAGCTGGATAAAGTGTGGAACCCGGATCCTTTAATCCGCTCCTTCAGTTTATTCGCCAGTTCTTTTGGTATAGAGACTGTAGTTATGTTAGTCATACAATCACCTCTAATGACTGTTAATTAGAATTAATGAATATTTATAAAGTTTACTCTGTTTTTTTCATATCAGCAAGAAGCCCGAACAACAGCGTCTGTATGCCCACCATGATCAGCAGCACACTTAATATTGCAGAGCCTATATGCCTCATCCTTCCGGTGTCGAGAAATATCACAAGCAGCCACAGGCCAATGATGACGCCAGGCACTATCATGGTCATGCTTAATCTGCCAAAGAACTTCAACGGCTCATAATCTCGGTAAGTCCGTATGATATTGACCCATGCCTTGAATGCATAATCCAGTGGGTGCTTGATAAGCCTGCTTTGGCCTGCGCGTTTTCCGAAATAGATAGGTACTTCCTTGATTCTGAACTTGTGCATCACTGCTCTGATTATCTGTTCTTGGGTGTAAGTATGGCTGGACCGCAGATCAATTTTCTGAGCCACTTCCTTAGTAAATGCCCTGAAGCCAGTCTGGCCGTCAGTGATGCGCATTCCAACAATGCTGGAGATTACCCGCGAAAACGCAATGTTACCCATTCTGTTCAGGAGAGGCATGTATTCAATCTTTCCTTTGAACCGTGAGCCCAAAACAAGGTCATATCCTTCTTCTATGCCCCTGAGCAATAAGGGGATATCTTTCGCTCGATACTGCCCATCTGCATCAGTATGCACAATGACATCAGCCCCAAGCTTCAGGCACTGAGCAACCTCTGAACGGAACGCTTCTGCAAGCCCATAATTCTTAGGGTGAGAATACACCACTGCCCCCAATTTTCTGGCAACCTGAGCTGTCCTGTCTTTGCTGCCATCATCAACAACCAGAATCTTGTATTTTTTACCGCTCATGACCTGTTTGATATCAGTGATTACCCTGCCGATTGATTTCTCTTCATTATACGCTGGAATTGTTACTATGATCATGCCTTCTCACCCACTATAAACAGGTTGTTGGCAAACAAATATCTCAGATAGTCATACAGAAATCCCTTCTTTCTCCTTACGCAATAGGTAATCCTTTTGATTTTGAATCCATTCCGCTTCAGGCAGCATGACAAAGTATATTGGCAGAACCACGCTGTATGGTCCCTGTTGCCTTTGAAGAAATGGTATGCCCATGCCTTTACATTAGGGGTCGAGATTATGATGGTGCCTCCCTTTCTGAGGTGCTTATGCATATTGCTGAGGAACAATCCAACATTGTTAAGGTGCTCAATGATATCGCCTGCAACAACCACATCAAAAGTCTTATGCAAGTCTATAGTTTCGGCATCGCCTTTGATGATCTCGCCCTTTCCGTTGAGGTCTAAACCAGTTATGGATTTAGCATGTTTCTTCATCATGTCGAAGAAAAACCCATCAACGCCGCAGCTTCCTACGTCTAACACATCCTTGTCCTTGATGTATGCTTTGATGAGATCATTCCGATATTGGACCATACTGCTTCAGATTCCATCCTTCTTTATAAATTTTTGTACTCGACTATAGATAGCAAAAAATATATAAAGAGATATGCTCTCTTGAGCAATAGGGGGATTACATGAAGACTGCACTTATTACCGGGATTACTGGTCAGGATGGCGCGTATATAGCTAAGTTCCTTTTGGCTAAAGGCTACAAAGTCTATGGAACATACCGAAGGGTTTCCACACCAAATTTCTGGAGGCTTCAAAATCTAGGCATAATAGACAAGATCAATTTTATAACCTATGACCTTATAGACCAAAGTTCAGCAATCAGGATACTGCAGGAAGCAACACCTGATGAGGTATACAACTTAGCTGCGCAAAGCTTTGTGGGAGCATCATTTGAGCAGCCCATAGCGACCGGCGAAATTACCGGTATTGGGGTGACTAAGCTGATCGATGCTATGAAAGCTATCTCACCCGACGCAAAATTCTACCAAGCTTCCAGTTCTGAGATGTTTGGCCTGGTACAAAATATCCCCCAGGCAGAAAAGACCCCCTTCTATCCCAGAAGCCCCTATGCTGCTGCAAAACTATATGCACATTGGATAACCATCAACTATAGAGAAGCATACCAATTGTTCGCCTGTTCTGGAATCCTTTTCAATCATGAATCTCCTTTGAGAGGATTAGAGTTTGTGACAAGAAAGATCTCAAATGCCGCAGCACGAATAAAGCTGGGGCTTCAGAAAGAGCTTCCGTTAGGGAACATAGAGGCTAAACGAGATTGGGGATATGCGCCAGAGTATGTGGAAGCGATGTGGAAGATGCTCCAGCAGGATTCTCCACAGGATTATGTCATTGCAACAGGCGAGAATCATTCGGTGAAAGAATTCTTGGAATTATCCTTCAAGGAATTAGGTTTAAACTACCAAGATCATGTTATAATAGACAAAAAACTCCTTAGGCCCACAGAAGTGGAGACCCTCCTGGGAGACCCCTCAAAAGCAAGGAAGGAGCTTGGCTGGAAGCCAAAAGTCTCATTCAAAGAATTGGTCAGGATAATGGTCAGGGAGGATCTTGACCGATGGGAGAGATACCTCAAGGGAGAGAGATTTGCGTGGGATGCTCCCAATGATGTTTCCTGGGATGTAAAGGTTCCTAAGGAATACAAGGTAGACAGGTAATGGTCAATATAGAAAAGGTAGAGGAAAATGGATTATTAGCTTTGATAGTCCATGGCGATTCTTATGACGAGGGATTGAACTTTCCAACACTCCCTACCTTGCCATTCCAATTGGGATTGCACAACCAGAAGAAAGGCAGCGTGGTTGAAGCCCACCAGCACCATATGATCAAAGCAGGCAACATTGTTTCAACAGAAGTTTTCTACATTAAGAAGGGCAAAGTGAAGGTTTCAATATACAATCAAAAGAAACAGAAAGTAAAGGACATCATCGCTTCTGCGGGGGATATAGTGTACCTTCTTTCAGGTCATGCTTTGGAATACTTAGAAGATACAATTATGTTTGAGGTAAAGCAAGGCCCCTACCGAAGTAGGATGGATGACAAGGTGATGATTAAGTGATTCCGGTCTGCGAGCCAACTTTGGCCGGAAACGAGCTTAAATATGTCTCAGATTGCATCAAGACCAACTGGATTTCTTCCCACGGCACATACCTCAAGAAATTTGAGGAATCTTTTGCGCGGTTCTGCAACACGAAATATGCAGTCAGCTGCAGCAATGGCACCACTGCCCTTCATCTTGCATTAGCTTCATTGGGAATCGGCAAAGGGGATGAAGTCATCATCCCTACTTTTACGATGATTGCAACCGCTAATGCAGTGATCTATGCAGGAGCAAAGCCAGTCCTTGTTGATTCTGAACTTGAAACCTGGAACATGGACGTATCTAAAATTGAGGAGAAGATAATCAAAAAAACAAAAGCAATCATGCCGGTGCACACCTACGGTCATCCTGTTGACATGGACCCGATTTTGAAATTGGCAAAAAAGCACGACCTGTATGTCGTCGAGGATGCAGCCGAAGCGCATGGTGCAGAATACAAGGGAAAAAGGATTGGCAGCTTAGGAGACGTTGGGTGCTTCAGCTTTTACGCAAACAAGATAATCAGCACTGGTGAAGGCGGCATGATAACTACTGATGATAAGAAGATCGCAGAAAAAGCAGCGTTGCTCAAGAATCATGCTTTCGGAAAGCCAAGATTTCTCCATAGAGAATTAGGCTATAATTACCGCATGACCAACATCCAAGCTGCGATAGGCTTGGCTCAGATGGAGAAAGCAGATTCCCTGGTAGAAAAAAGAGTTCACAACGCTAATGTATACACTAAATTATTAAAAGATGTTCCTGGCATACAAACGCCCCCTCACGCAGCATGGGCGAAAAACGTCTATTGGATGTATGGCATCCTTGCAGAAGGCAGGGCCACTGAACTACGCCAGCAGCTATTCAAGAAAGGAATTGACACAAGGCAATTCTTCATACCGATGCATAAGCAGCCAGTGTATCAGAAAAAAGATGATCGGTTTCCCTCCACCAAAGGATCATTTCCGAATGCAGAATATCTTGAGAAAAATGGCCTGTACCTTCCTTCAAGTTCCTCATTGTCCCCCAAGCAGATACGCTACATAGCAGGCTGTATACGGGATCTGTCAAAATGATCAGAAATGGCAAAAGCTCAGATATCAAGGCATGCGTCAAATTACACAAGAAGAATCTTGCTGAAGGCATTTTCTCCCAATTAGACCCCAACCTGCTGGAAAAAGTGTATGCATATGCAATAGCAGACAAAAGCTCCTTTCTTTTGCTGGACTTTGCTGACGGAAAAATCAATGGAGCTGCGCTCGGTTCAGAAGATATCTCAACTTTCCTCAAATCCATCAGAAAAAGATATTTTTTTCCCTTGCTTGCCAATATTGCATGGATTCTGTTCAGGCATCCTTCTTACCTTACCACCCTGGTGCAGCCATATGCAAAACACGCTACGCCAGAGCTTCTGTTCCTTTATGCAGATGCAAAGGGCAGAGGAACTGGTAGCAACTTAGTACATGCTTCTAACAATGAATTTAAGAAACGAGATATCCAGCAATATCGGGTGGAGTTGAGCTCTCAGAATAAAGGAGCATTCAAATTCTACCAGAAGCAGAGATTTCAAACTCTTAAGAAAGCGGATCGTATTATCATGATCAAGAGGCTCCTATGATTTCAGTAATTCTGCCTACCTATAATGAGAGCATGAACATCAGGGAGATGATAGCGCGCATCAAAAAATCAGTCCCGGATGCAGAGATTATCGTGTCTGATGACAACAGCCCCGATAAGACCTGGAAGGTAAGAGGGGAAAATGTGCACGTTATCCGAAGGATGTTTAACAAGGGAGTGGGGCCTGCCATATGGGATGGTATCAAAAAGGCAAAAGGGAACATCCTTGTATGGATGGATGCTGACCTCACGATGCCGCCTGAGTTGATCCCTCGGATGGTAAAGTCATTACAGGAAAACGACATCGTAGTGGGGAGCAGATATGTCCAGGGAGGGAAGGACAAGCGTTCCTTTATCCGTGTCCTGACCAGCAGAATGATAAATCTCTTTGCAAACCTGGTCTTAAATTTCAAAGTCAGGGATTATGACTCAGGTTTTATTGCAGCCAAAAGAGAAGTCCTGAATACAGTGGGGTTTCAGCCCAAAGGCCATGGGGAATATTGCATTGAATTCCTCTATAAAGCAGGTTGCAAGGGTTATAAGATAAAGGAAATAGGCTTTGTATTTACCGAACGGAAAAAAGGAGAATCAAAATCAGCACAATATCTCAGTTCAATCCTAAAATATGGTGTAGTGTACATCAAAAAAATACTCTCGCTAAGATGAATAAAAAACATCGGTTGCTCATTGCAGTAATCCTGATTGGCGTATTCCTTAGAGTATTCAACCTAGGGACTGAGTCCATCTGGACAGATGAAGCAGTCTCGCTCATTGAAGCAACTCAGCCAAGTTTCAATGATATTGCGTCTATGGTTGCTGATAAGGAATTGTTGCCCTATGGGTATCATCTTATCCTGCACTACTGGATAGACCTTTTTGGCATCTCTGAATTCACCATAAGGTTCCTCTCAGCCCTGTTCAGTACTGCATCTATACTCATACTTTTCCTGCTTACCAGAAAGGTTTTCAGCGATAAGACTGCATTTCTTGCAGCTTTGTTGATGTCTACAGCCATGCTTGAGATAGTCTATGCCCAGGAAGCACGTCCTTATGCCTTATTTGGGTTCCTGGCATTGCTCTCCACACTATTTTTAGTGTACTTTGTAAATGAGCAGAAAAAAAGGCATCTGGCAGCCTATGGCTTTGTCACACTCATTGCTCTCTACATCAACTATATGGCTTTATTTTTGATCTTGTTTCAGTCATTAGTATTCATCAAATACCGGAAGCAATGGAAAGCATGGCTCACCACCCAAATAACATTATTTATTTTGTTCTTGCCCTTAATCCCTTTTATGGTTGGCCAGGCTCTTAACAAATACCCGGCTTGGGTCAATGCGTTACCTAAATTTGGTGTACCTGAATTTCTGTCAAAGCTCGGAGTTTTCTTTTTTGCTTTACCAGTACTGCTATTTTTAGCAATTGCCTTCTTCTTGGTGATATTTATAAAAATAAAGAAGATACCATTTAATGCCACTATTTTTTTTATCGCGCTGATTGCTCTTGCGCTCATCATCTTTTCATCCCTCAGCATTATCATGAGGCCCCTCAGTCTGGTCAGGCATTCTTTTTTCCTGGTTCCTCTAATCTATGTGGCTATTGCCTGGGGGATCTTCCAGCTAAAGAAACATAAGACTGCATGTATCGTTGCCATTCTCATCTTCAATCTGATCACCCTAACGATTTACTATGTAACTCCCACAAAACCAGAATGGAGACAAGCCGCATCTTATATATCAGACAGGTCAACATATCCCGCTGTGATCTTCAACGCGCGTAACTCAGATATCTACATCTTTTCCTATTATCTGCCTGATGCAAAGGCACTTTCGTTAGAAGATAGTGATATATCGCAAAACATTCCTCCAGATTTTTGGTATATTGCTGCAAAATCAAATGAATTTACCTTAAACTATTCCATCATGCCCGCAGCAGCATTCTCCGGGGTTACAGTATATCGGCACGATACTTTTATATAGCTTTAGGCTACTTCAGAATATATGAGCGCAGTATTTTCAATCGTGCTTTTTTTCGTATATATGTGGGGGCTTGGGTTTACTGCTCTCTATAATCTCAAGAAACCTGAAAACATATTTGAAAGGCATTTGATGTATGTTGCTATCGGTTTAGGTATCTTCCCCATACTCTCAATCTTGCTTAATTTCCTACACATTCCGTTGGACTGGCGTATTTTTCTGTTGGTAAGTGTTGCATTTCCTATATACTGTTTAGTACGGAACCATAAATCAATAAAGTTTACTCCTGTCAATCTAACTAAATCAAACCTTACACTTCTTTTTGCCCTTGTAATCTTCTTTATCAGCCTGTTTGTCTATAGTAATGGTTCCTTCACCTACCCCTACTTAGAAGATTCAGATCCGTGGGATCATGCAGTAGGCATAAAATATGTTGCGTTAGAGAAGACAGCATATGACCCAGATGTTACGCATCCTGATTACGCTATTGACCCTGTTATATCTTACATGGACCCTTATCCTCCAGCATATGATATTTTACTAGGAGTATTGCATCAAACTCATCTCGATGTAATCTGGGTCATGAAGTTTTTCAATTCCCTGATTATCAGCTTAGGTATCCTTTTTTTCTACCTGTTCGCAAAAAAATTCATGGGAAGCAGCGGAAAGGCTCTCTTCGCAACCGCAGTCTTAGCGGCAATCCCCAGCTATCTAAGTCATTTTATATGGGCTCATTCATTGGTTGTCACCTTAGTATTTCCTTTGATGTTCGCTTTTGAGAGCATTGAAGAGGATAAAAAATGGTGGTACATTGCCGCACTAATCTTCGGCAGCATCTGGGTCACACAAAATATCGAGCAACCCACAAAGATAACAACCTTGCTTGTAATCTATATTATTGTTAATTCAATTGTAACTAGGAAATTCCAGAAGCATGCAACTATTGCAGCCGTTTCAGGACTGCTGCTTTCCTTCCTCTGGTGGGGAGCCATGTTATTGAAGTATAAGACATCCGCATTCATTGCATATTATGGTGGTGATACTGGATCAGCAGAGATAGCATCCCAAGTTGGCAGTTCTTCACTCAGTTTTATTGGTAAGGTCATCACAGTAATCCCCCGGTTCTTCGATCCAGGTGGTTCTGCGTCACGAGCATACTTATTCCGGGATTTCTTCCAAGCCCCATTGAATAACATGATCAATAATCCGATCGGGATCGGAATTGTACTTACTCTATTAGTATTCCTTTCGATTGTATGGATCCTGCTAAAGAATAAAGCATCTATCATACAGAACCGATGGCTCACTGTTTCTTTGTTCTGGCTTGTTTTCACATTCTTAGGTGTTAATGGAGAAACGTTTAACCTTAACATAGCAAGGGGCGCTTTCAGGGTATGGATGCTCATGGCAATCCCCCTTTCCCTTATCGCTGCCGAAGGCTTCTCTCTACTCTATGACAAAGCCAGCAAGATGAACAAATTGTTTGGTTCAGCACTCCTCCTGGTTATACTATTCGGAATCTTCCAAACTTCTTTTATCCCCAAATACAGTACCAACAACGCTATCTGGCCTACTGCAGGCTCATTCCAGGGTGGTCCTCAGGAGGCATCACAATACGCTCAATGGTTCGCCACATTAGAACCAAATACTAAGGTGTACTTTTATTCTAACAGGGATAAATTAGCATTGGGATTCAATGCATACAGCTGCCTGTGGTGCCAAAACGTCATAGACTTCAGGCAGGATATCTTGTCCCATAATGTAACTGAACTATACACTTTCCTGAAGGAGAACGATTATGAATACCTGCTGCTCGGAAGGATGGATTATCTCTATCTGGCTACTGATGAGAATTCTACTGCCCTCCTCGACAGGCGCATCCAGGAAATATCAAATTCAGGATTGTTCAGGCCAGCTTACCAGGTTGACCAAGTCATGGTCGCATTAAGAATTCTCTAGAAAACACACACATATTGATCATCTTGGACACCCAAGGAGCCGCCTGCGCCTTTGCAGCAGTTGTCAATCTCCCTGGCTTTGGTGCAGTATTCCTGACCCTTTTTATCGCATTTATCTGAGATGCATTTATCAAAACCAGTTTGGCCCACATTCTTAGTTGCCAGGGCAGTAAGTATTACAGATATGAGTATAAGGGCATACAAAGCTACTAACAATATTTTCTGTGAGATTGACAAATCCTTCATAAGGGCTTTTGAACACCCCACCGTATTTAATAATTTCGGTGTACCGAAACCTATTTATAATCTGCGTCAATCTGTGCCCCCATGAACGGGGGAAGAATCATCAACCTTATCCTGTTAATAATCGGCATAGGTATCCTCATATTTTTTCTCAGCACCGTTGATTTAATCTCAGTAAAAGAAGGCATAGAAACAGCAGGGCCTAACATACTGTTTGTTCTTATCGTTTTGCTATTAATAAACATCTCGATAAAAGCATACCGCTGGATTATACTAGTACGGAAAACAACGAATACTTCCATACGATTCGGTTTCTCCTTTCTCTCCATCTTTGCAGGTGTCTCATCAGGAAGTTTGTTGCCTGGCAGAAACGAAGCAACGAAGCCATTGCTGCTGAAATACCATTATAAATTGCCATTCTCAAAGACCATGCCGACTGCTTTCATGGAAAAGGCTTTTGATTTCATCGCCCTCATTGTGTTATTTCTCATTGCCCTAGCATATATACCTGGTAAATCTACACTCAGCGTTTACTTTCTGCCAGTCATTATAGTGGGGATACTTCTGGTGCTTGGGCAATGAGAAATAACCAAGCATCTGAGCAAAATAGGGATCTTGATCATAGATAAGCTGCCCCTGCCTAGGAAACATAAAAAGATTCTCACCTCATTTTCCAAAATATTCTTTGCGACCTTTGACATTCTTAAAGGAAGATCAGCTATAACCCTTTTTGTCTTATCATTTATTTCAATGCTCTCAGAAGCATTGAGGATTTTCTACCTTTTCCTGGCATTTGGTATGGCTGTCTCGTTTACGACTGCCTCAGTTGCCTTTACCGGTTCATTGATTGCGGGCATCTTAACTCTGATTCCAGGAGGTATCGGTGTGACAGAAACTTCAGCATCCCTGTTGTTAGCCAGTCTGACTTCCTACGAAATATCTTCAATAACCCCTTTGGTGCTCATTGATCGCGTCATTGTGTACTATCTGGTTGTTGCAGTAGGGTCATTGGTTGCTATCTTCCATAAGAGGCTCTTACGATGAAAAAAGATAGATGGGGCATTATTTTGCTGCTGCCTGCAGCCATCGCCTTGGCATTCATGATATATGTAGCCATAATAAGCCTGTACATTGATCCCTACCTCTCTGATTATTCTGATCTCGGCAGATCATCAGAAATATTTCTTTTTTACCAGAGTGCGCCGGACTGCCCGAAGGTATACTATTGGGGTTCTTCTTCAATAAAGGAAGATTTGGACTTAAGCGGACAATCCTGCCAGTTCAATTTGGGAAATCCTGCATCGACGCCATTGAGGGGGATTGCCGAACTTGACGCTATGATCAATTCCGGGCCGCAAATCGTAGTTATCACTGTGGGCCCTATGAGCTTCAGCAATGCCTGGCTTTTTCCCGATGACCAGTATGCGCTAATTTCACCATATGTGAAGCAGATTCCATCCATGTACAATAAGACCGTTGCTAGTCTGCTTAAGATGGACCACCTCGATTTGCTGCTTTACAAAAGGAAATTCCTTATTCCAGCTGCCAAAACCACGCTTGATTCTCTCAAGCATAAACTCACCGGTTCCGCTCCTCCATACTACTATAGAACCTACAACCGGGATTTCATTTCTGAATCCCTGAGCAAACAGATACCTGAGTCACATGCACCTGCCTTTGAAAAAAAATTAGCCGAGAAAAAAAGCTTTACCGAATATAATGTCCCCATAGGACAGAATAGCGAGAAAACATCCTTTGAATTTATCATCCATAAGCTCCAACAAAAGAACATCAGCGTGATTATTGTTAAGATTCCCCTTAATCCCAAACTGGTCGAGAAAATTCCAGCAGAATATCTGCAGAATTATGATATCTATCTGGAGAAGGTAGCTGAAGCATATCCAGTTAGGGTTCTGGACTACACCCATACCTACAATCCCTCCTTATTTTACGACGGACATCATCTGAATCTTGAAGGGAGAAAGTTATTCTCTCAAAACCTCACTACGGAGGTTTCCTGATGCTTTTCAATACACTCCAGTTTGCTGTCTTCCTCGCTGTTATAGTCATTTTGGTAATACTCTTTAGGAAGCAGAAGCTGCAGCTGTCCATACTGCTTGTAGCAAGCTATTATTTCTACTATATTTCTAGCGGTTTCTTTTTTCTGCTGCTTTTATTCTCCTCATTGCTTGATTTCTTTTTCGGGAGGAAAATCTATGAAAGCAAGACTCCACAAAAGAAGAAATTCTTCCTTGTCTTGAGCCTTACCGGCAGCTTAGGTATATTAGCATATTTTAAGTATGCTGATTTTGCGATCCAGGTAGCGAACCAGATAAGGAACCTGTTTGGAATTTCGCCTGACCTGCAGTTGCTGCACATTCTGCTTCCGGTGGGAATCTCATTCTTCACCTTCCAGACGATGAGTTACACCATAGATATTTATCGGAATAAACTGAAACCCACCTCTTCATTCCTGAAATTCATGCTTTTTATAGCCTTTTTCCCCCAGCTGGTTGCTGGTCCAATTGTAAGAGCTTCTGAATTCATCCCGCAGCTTGTGAAGCGTATCGAAGTGAAGGCAGAAAACGTCAAATTAGGACTGACTTTTATCAGCTGGGGTATTGTGAAAAAAGTGGTCTTTGCTGATAACATATCTCCCTTTGTTGACCATATTTTCTCAGATCCAATTGGATTGGGCTCCATTCCGATTATCCTGGGAGCATTAGCTTTTGGCATTCAGATCTATTGTGATTTCTCCGCCTATACAGATATCGCGATAGGTGCTGCTCGCATCTTCGGTTTTACATTCCCTCAGAACTTTAACAAGCCGTTCTTCGCCACGAGCCCGGCCAACTTCTGGAAACGATGGCACATCACACTGTCGACCTGGTTGAGGGATTATCTATACATCCCTCTTGGAGGAAACCGCAAAGGTAAAGCAAGGACATACATCAACATAATGATAACCATGTTGTTAGGGGGATTATGGCATGGCGCATCATGGAATTTTGTGATTTGGGGAGGCTTCCACGGGATTCTCTTAGCCATACATCGCTTCACTGCGAAGATTGTTTTCTTCAAGGAGCGCCTCAACCCCTATATAGGAAGGATTGCTGCTGTCCTGGTAACCCAGTATTTCGTCTTCCTCAGCTGGCTTATCTTCAGGGTCCGCAATACAGAGTATTTACTTTACTCCATGAGGAAATATGTGGTTCTTGATCTGAGGTGGTCAGAGCTTTCACAGTATCTCTTTGAGTATACCTGGGTATTCGTCCTTATAGGCTTGTTCATCTATATCCATTTCTTATCCTATAAGGTCAAAGATATAATCCAGCGTATAAATTCACTACGCTTGGGATATTGGTTCCTCTACATCACCTTTACCATAGTATTGCTCTTCTTGTTTGCACCAAGCTTAAATACCTCATTTATCTATTTTCAATTCTAAGCACGAAAAATTTATAAAGAAACATTTCCCCATTTTCTTCTATGGCAAACCTACTCATAACAAAGAAAGTGTACTGGCTTACGCCCTTAATCATTCTCTTGATTTTATTCCTTCTGTGGCTTATTCTCAGCTCTTCTCCAGTGCCATTTTCATATGCCGGGGGCTAGATGCGCAGGATACTCGAAGCAGGGATATTCAGTATCGGAGTTATCCTATTTTTATTGGGAATCTCTCTTAAACTGCCCTACTCTCTTATCCAGGTACACTTGCTCATGGGTACTGTGTTTAAGACAGCCCTGATTGTCTTAGGGCTGGTTGTCATGGTCCTACCGGTAGTTTCCTTCTTTTCTGAAAAAGGGATATTGGCGCATCAGAAATTTAGAGCTTCGGTAATCAATGATACCATACTCTTAGGTTCACTGCTTGTCTCATTCGTTTTGCTTGAGATACTGTTGCATGTAACTATGCCCTCTGGATGCAGGATTCCAGACGAAATAATGCACCACACCTACCAACCAGGGTGTTCCTACACATTCAGGACTTCTGAATGGTCTACCCAGGTGCATATAAATTCGGGAGGTCTTCGTGATGATGAGCCTCTGGCAAATCCAGACTTCCGTATTCTTGTGCTAGGCAGCTCATTTGTCAGAGGCTATGGTGTTGAGCAAAATGAAACATTTCCTGAACTGCTTCAGAGGAAATTCAATGAAGCAGGCGCAAAAACAGAGGTCATAAATGCAGGCATCACCTCATACTCACCCATCCTCGAATATCTCTATCTAAAATACAAAGGTCTTTCCTACAAACCAGATATGATTATACTTACCTTTGATATGGCTGACCTTAACTCCGATTTTGAGTTTGAAAAGATAGCGGTGTTTGATAATGACGCCTTAGTATCTGTTCCTTCAGGAAAAACAGATTCCCTCTTGGAATATATTTATCTTAAGCTGAGGACTCCACGTTTGATAGAAAGCTTGTTATCCAGGGTTGCAATATCCCCTAAAGCTCCCCCCAATGATGTGCGATATGACAAGTATGCGATAACAAGGGAAGAAATCTCATTAAATGAAAGTGCCCATTGGAACCGTACCTTTTCCTACATCGGAAAAATAAAAAACTTGAGCAATGCTACCTTCATCCTCATCTCTTACCCCTATGGCCACCAGGTTTCTGGAACTGAATGGGGTGAAGGGAGGAGAAACTACGGCTTTGAGCCTGGCAAAATCTACTCTTCAAGAGCTGACAACATCCTGAGAGAGTATGCAAAGAGAAACAACATACCCTATATTTCGCTTTTTGACGCTTTCAGGGAATCAAATGAACCAGGGTTATACTTCCCTTACGATGGCCACTTTACAGCAGCAGGCCATGCGTTAGCCGCAGATGTATTATTCAAAGAATTGAATACATAATTTTATAAACAATAATTCCGTTCTCAGTCTCATGAACTACACTAAACGGGTGGTGGCAGGTTTAGGTATTGTATTTTTAATGAGGGCTTTAGGAAGCCTTTTTGCCTACCTGATACGCCTTGTTTTAGCCCGGGAGCTTACCCCCACGGAATACGGTCTGTTCTATGCAGTGCTGACCATGGTTATTTTTTTCATATTCTTCAGGGACCTTGGCTTAGGCCAGGCATTAGTAAAGTATATTCCAGAATTCCAGGTACATAAGAAATTTGATAGAATAAAGACCGCTATTGTGTCCGTATGCTCATTTCAATTTCTAAGTTCGCTAATCTTATGCGCTGCATTCTTTTTTGCAGCAGACTATCTGGCTCTCAATTATTTTAAAAATCCAGATGCCGCAGTCTTGCTAAAGCTATTCATTCCTTACATACTATTGAGCATATTTTTTATCATCCAGAAGAGCATTCTGCAGGGATTCCAGAGGATAGCCATTTTCTCCACTATAGAATTTGTGAAAAATGTGGGTGTTTTCTTCATCCTGTTGTTGTTTCTGGGCCAGGGTTTAGGCGTCTTTGCCCCCGTGTTAGCATATGTGGCAACCGCATTTCTTCTAATCCTCATTTATATCGCGCCTACATACCATACATTTAACCTCAATAAATATCAGATTGTAAACCTTAAACCGATAACAAAGCAAATGTTCGCCTTTGGAGTACCTGTCATGTTTACAACAGTGGGTGATAACATTATCAGCTACATTGACACCTTGATGTTGACCTATTACACCACCCTGGAGAATGTCGGTATCTATAACGTGGTGCTGCCCTCTGCAGTAATCCTGATAACACTCGGTACGTCTATAGCAGCAGTGCTGTATCCATTGACCTCAGAATTATGGGCAAGAAAAGATACCAAGCGACTCACCGATGGATTGCGAATCCTTCATCGGTATTCCTTTGTGGCCATAATTCCTATAATCTTCACTATCTTCGCTTTTTCCCAATTCTTCATCGAATTCTTCTTTGGTCCTGAATATGTGGCAGGAACCAGAGCACTCCAGATTTTACTATTAGGTGTGTTGGTCTTCATTGTGGCAGTCATCAATCACAACATCCTGGCTGGCATTGGCAGGCCAAGGGACGTTACCAAGATAATCTTTACTGCAGCCTTGGTTAACACTATCGTAAATTTTCTCCTCATTCCTCTCGATTACACCTTATTTGGTCTGCAGATTGGAGGCATCAATGGTGCTGCTATAGCAACCTCATTGAGCTATCTGGTTGCGTTGATCTATTCCATGAAGCTCATCAGGAGGCACATCAACGTTCATTTCCCTTTTAAAGACTGGGGGAAATTGCTCATTGCAGCTGCGGCGTTCATAGCTGTCTTGGCATTCGTAAAAGAGGTCATTTCCATTGCCACCTGGATGGAGATAGTGGTATCAGCTGGCATTGCAGGCATAGTTTATCTACTGGTGGTGTTTTTGCTCCATATAATTGATATTTCAGAAATAAAGTATTATCTTAAGCATGCACGATGAGAACCTTTTTAGCTGACCTGGCAGGCATTCGATATTGCGTGTTAAGAAACTATGATTTCTTGCTCTCCGGCAGGAAGCCAGCCGCTAAATCTGAATTCGGCCTCGATATGGTTGTCGCTGAGGATCAATTTTCATTATTCTCTGAAATTGCCGCTAAACATGGATTTAAACCTAGAAAACCTCAATTTTCTCTTAGGCATAAGCCATTTTTTAAGATCCAGGATGGTGTTGAATATGGTTTGGATGTTCAAGTAGGCGGTATCTGTTGGAATGATATATATTATCTGGGTGAGAAGTTTATCCTCAAGAACAGAGTTAAACGATCCTTTTTTTATGTTCCTGGAGATGATGATACCTATGTAATGCTCTTGTTGCATTCTTTGCTGGGCAAAAGGTACTTCAAGCCAGAGTATAAGAAAACCATAACGTCCCTCTCTCCCAAAATCAACAGGAAATATGTGCACGCACGTCTTGCCGATGTATTTGGAGAAAGGATAGCAACATCTCTTCTTGATCTTTCAGTGCATTCTAAATTTGAGGAACTATTGCGTCAGAAGGCTTCACTCATTGGCAGATTCATAGTAAAGCATCCTATTGTCTTTGCTCAGGTAACTTTTAGATGGCTATGGGGGGGTCATGTCATGTCCCCATTGATTGCAGTCATAGGCCCAGATGGTTCAGGCAAAAGCACCACAGTTAGAAATCTTGCGGCAAATTTGGGTAAAACTAGGAAGGTTAAGGTAATATACTCTGGTCGAGGCAGAGACAATATACTTCCTTTGAAAAAGATGGGCAGCAAGTACAAGCAAAAAGAATTAGCTGCCAAGGAACAAAACAAATCCTCCTTTATCAAACGAATGCTGTATACGATCGCTTCCGGTTTTTACGCTATTGACTTATGCCTCCGCTACGTCTTTGTTATATTCCCTGCAAGGCTGGCAGGAAACATTGTCATAACAGACAGATACGTCTCCGATATTTTCCTCATGCAGCATGTGCCTTACGCAATGAGGAGATTACTGCTTTTTTTCTTCCCAAAACCAAACCTTACGTTTTATCTTTACAACACCCCAGATGTTTTATTGAAAAGAAGAGCCCATGATAGTATTAACCTGAAATACCAGTTGGATAACTTTAGGATCCTCAATAAAATTCTGCACGCAAAAGAAATCAAGACAACAGATATCAAATCCACTGCAGACACCATAACTCAGGAATCCTTAGAATGGCTAGCGTGCAACTGGTATTAACTTCTTATAAAGTTTCATAAAATCATCAGCTATCACCTTATTGTCAAACTTCAATGCCTTCGAATATGCATTGTCAGCAAGCTGTTTTTGTAGTTTCTTGTTTCCTAAGAGTTTATTGATCTGCATAGCCAAAGACTCCGCATCAGAGGGCTTAGCCATTAGGACATCTTTGCCATCGATGACAATCTCCTCTAATTCAGGCAGTTTTGTCGTAACCACCGGAGTCTTGCAGGCCATGCTTTCAAGAAGACAGGATGGATTGCCTTCAGTACCTTCCAGAGAGGGATAGGGTAGCACAACCATAGAAGCCTTATTTACATAGGTGACAATATCAATATCTTTGGTGATGACTTCAAAATGGCCGATCTTCTTCAATTCAGGAAAGAATCTTTGAGCATATATGGGATCTCTTGGCGCAAAGACAAACTTCACATCAGGATGCTTCTGAATCACCAGAGGCATCGCTTTGATCAGTACATCGGTGCCTTTCCATTCTCCCATAGCTCCATAGTAAAATACGACCTTGCCTTTACCCTTACGTGATGGCACGAATCGCTTTGTATCGATATTAGAATGGATAACCCTGACGTTCCTACATCCGTGTTGTACTAACTTTTTGGCATATGTCTGGGTAGGTACGCTAACAACATCTGCAAGGTTCAAAAGTCCGAAGAACTTATGCCCTAGACTATTCCTTGAATATGACTTAAGAGAATGCACAATACGAGCTTTTCTGGAATGAAATAATCTTGACAGGAAAGATCTCAACACAAACAGAGGAGCAGCGCTGAACCCATGGATTATGTCAAATTTCCCTATCTCTTTCTGGACTTTGCTTACCCCCGTGGCAAAAGAAAGTATGCTGCTGCCTGAACCGCCTACTCTATATACCTGGACACCATCAATCTTTTCATAGTCTGGCAGGTTCTCCAAACGAGGAGTTATTACTGCTGCTTCATGGCCTGCTCTGATATATTCTCTAGCGAGCCCAAGGATTGTTATCTTCGTAGCTTCCTTGGTCTGTTTGAAAAAACCAGTTGCCAGCAACGCTATCCTCATATACTTCAAAACCTGCTTGTATTATTTAAATATTAGCACACTCTAGAAGTTCCAATGCTTCCTCAAAATTCAAAAATACCCTAATTACTTCTAGTTAATAAGCATATAACCTTAAATTTTAAGCTTTTTTAGTAAAAAAGCTTAAAAAATCGATATATTTATAAATAAGAAAGGCCTATTGCCTATAAAATGGATACAAAATCGCGAATCTTGAAAGCTATAAGCGAAGGACACACATCTGGGGCCGAAGAGGTTGCTAAGGCAACGGGGTTATCCATAACCACCATAAGCAAAGCGACCGAAGAAATGGAGGAAACCGCAGCCAAGAAGATGGACGATAAGAATTGCCTTATCCTAAACATCCTCCAGAAGGACTGCAGGACATCATTGACCGATATTGCAGCAGAAGTAGGTCTCAGCGTGGATTCAGTAAAGAAGCGAATTGAGAAGATGGAGAACATCTTTTTCTACCCAAAAATCCAGATCAGACCAAGACCATTCGGTTTTGACCATGTGGTGGATGTGAAGATAAAACTCAGCAATCACGCAGAGAATGAGAAGATGAAGTTTATAGATTTTTTAAAGCAAAACGATAGGGTTACCGAAATATTCGAGATAAGCGGAGAATACGATCTTTCCATCGTCATTATCGCGCGGAACTCAGCAGACCTGCAGAAAGTAACTTCTAATATAAAATTAAAATTCGGCCACCTCATCGATTCTTGGATGGAGTCTGCTTCATTGAAGGCCCATAAGTTTGAACAGTATGATGTACGAAAGATGATAGAATGATACCCTACGGAACCCAGACAATAAGCGAAGAAGATATCAAGGCAGTTTCAGAAGCCTTAAAAGGGGATTTCCTGAGCACCGGTCCCTTAGTACTGAAATTTGAAGCAGCCTTTGCAAAGTATGTGGGAAGCAAGTACGCAGTCGCAGTCTCAAGTGGTACAGCAGCATTACACCTCAGTTGTTTGGCAAGCAACCTAAAGCAGGGGGATGAAGTCATAACATCCCCCATGACTTTTGTTGCAACAGCAAATGCGGCACTTTATTGCCAGGCAAAACCGGTTTTTGTCGATGTCAATGGAGATGGGCTCATTGACGAATCAAAAATTGAGGAAAAGATATCGGGCAAGACAAAAGCCATCATTCCGGTGCACTATAGTGGTCTGCCTTGCAGCATGGAAGTTATCCATCAGATTGCTCAAAAACATAATCTGATTGTAATTGAGGATGCTGCTCATGCTCTGGGTGCCGAATACAAAGGAAAGAAGATAGGCAGCTGTGCATATTCTGACATGACAATATTCAGCTTCCATCCGGTCAAGCACATAACTACCGGAGAAGGCGGTATGATAACCACTAACTCAAAAGAATTATATGAAAAACTGTGCAGCCTGCGAAATCATGGCCTCATGAAAAGCCATAAGGAGTCATGGCTGCAAGAACTGGAATACTTGGGCTATAACTACCGTCTTACTGACTTCCAATGTGCGTTGGGATTGTCGCAGCTGGAACATCTGGGCGGATTTCTAAAAAGAAGGAAAGAGATAGCTGCAAAATACGATCAAGCCTTTAGAAATCTTCCGATAACAGCGCCACAGAGCAAGGATAATTCCTACCATCTCTATGTCATCCAGGTCAAAGACAGCAAAACAAGGCTGAAACTTTTCAACCACCTCAGAAAAAATGATATTTTCTGCCAGGTCCACTATCTGCCCATCTACCAACACCCTTATTATCAGAGATTAGGCTACAAGAAAGGCCTCTGCAGGGAAGCAGAAGCATTCTATGAAAGAATACTGAGCATTCCCATTCATCCAAAGCTGACATCTGCTCAGCAGGATTTCGTGATTGAGAAAATCAAGGAGGGATTATGATGGAAAAACAAGGACAAAGATTAGTGCTGGAACAGGTGCATGAGCTCAAAAGATGCACCAAGTGTGTCATGCCTGAAACACAGGAGACCATTACATTCGATAATAAAGGAGTATGTAATGTCTGTAATAATCAGGTCATCAAGAATGAGAAGATAGACTGGAAAAAGAAGAAAGAGGAGTTCAAGGAACTCATAAGTCAGTACAAGGGCAAGAATGATTATGATTGCATAGTGCCGTTCAGTGGAGGAAAAGACTCTACCTGGACCCTCTATTCGTTGGTCAAGCACTTCGGCATGAAACCATTGGTAGTAAGTTTTGATCACCTGTTCCTCAGGCCGGTTGTCCTTGCAAACACCAAGCGGACCATGAAGAAACTCGGTGTAGACTACCTCAAATTCTCGCCCAATTGGAAAGTGGTGAGGGAGTTGATGCTCGAGTCGCTGAGACGAAAAGGAGATTTCTGTTGGCACTGCCATACTGGGATTTTTTCATACCCCATGCAGATAGCAATCAAGTTTAATGTGCCCCTCATAATCTGGGGAGAGCCCAGTTCTGAGTACACCGCATATTATGGCTATGATGAAAATGAAGAAGTTGATGAAAAACGCTTCAACCGATTTGTCAACCTGGGCATTACTGCAGAAGATATGGAAGGCTTCCTTGGAGGAAAAGTTTCGGCAAGGGACCTCAAACCCTTCACCTACCCTAAACTGAAAGACCTGAAGAAGATAGGGGTACGTTCAGTCTGCCTGGGAAGTTATGTGCCGTGGGATGTGAAAAAGCAGGTTGCGATCATCCAGCAGGAACTGGGTTGGCAGGGTGATAAAGTTGAATTTGTTCCAGACGGCTACAATTATGAGAAGATAGAATGCATGATTGAAGGGGCAAGAGAATACCTCAAGTACATAAAACGAGGCTGGTGCAGGCCTGCTCACCTGGCAAGCATAGACATCAGGAACAACAGGATGACCAGGGAGGAAGGCATGGAGATGGTCAAGGAATATGAGCCCATGAGGCCCGCAAGCTTGGATTATCTTTTGGAAATACTTGGTCTGACTGAAGAAGAGTTCATGAAGATTGCTGTCTCCCATGAGGTAGCCCCCAACAAATTTGATCCTTCAAAGATACGGAAAGGAGAAAAGCTGCCTGATCAAGACGAGTGGGACAGGACCAAATGATTGTAGTGGTTGATTATGGGACTGCGAACCTGAAATCAGTAGCCAACGCCATAGACCTGTTAGGTCACGAAGTCAAGATTTCAAAAAAGGTCCAAGACTTGGAGCAGGCAGAGCGTATTGTGCTTCCTGGAGTCGGCACATTTGCAGAAGGCATGAAGAATCTTATAGACCTGAAGCTGAAGGACGCTCTGGTATCAGAAATCATACAGAAGAAAAAACCGTTCCTGGGCATCTGCTTAGGTCTTCATCTCCTTGCAACTACGGGCTATGAAGGGGGCATTACACCCGGCCTTAACTTTATCCCGGGAGAAGTCAAACAATTCGATCTTAAGGGATTGAGAATACCCCATATGGGATGGGACCAGGTTTCCTTCAGAAAGCAGATTCCGTTGTGGGATGAAGTCAAGGACAACACAGACTTATATTTTGTCCATAAATACCATTTCATCCCAAAGAATGCAGAAGATATTGCAGCAGTCTGTGACTATGGCGGAGAGTTTGTGACCGCAGTGCAGAAAGATAACATCTTTGCTACTCAATTCCATCCAGAGAAAAGCCAGGAAGATGGCCTGAAGATACTTGAAAACTTTTGTAGGTGGAATCCATGCTGAAGACACGGCTCATCCCTGTCCTGCTGCTTAAGCAGGGAAGGATGGTCAAGACAATTCAGTTTGATAAGGAGCGGGACGTAGGAAATCCAGTTACAACTGCAAAGATTTACAATGCCCAGAATGCAGATGAATTGGTCTTTTTGGATATACTCGCCTCAGTTGAGGAAAGAGATATGCTCATAGACATCATCAACAGGGTGACAGAGGAGTGCTTCATGCCCCTCACGGTGGGTGGTGGAGTAAAGACCTTGGATGATATCAGATCCCTCCTTAAGGCTGGAGCTGATAAGGTGAGCATCAATTCAGCTGCCGTTGAAAACCCCAAGCTCATCGAGGCCGCTGCCCGAAAATTCGGCAGCGCCAACATTGTGGCATCCATAGATTTTAAGGATGTGCAGGGAGCAAAGAAAGCTGTTACTCACAGAGGCACCCACAATACAAACCTTGATCCGGTTGCGTGGGCAAAAGAGCTTCAAGCATTAGGCGCTGGTGAGATTTTTTTGAACAACGTGGATGCAGATGGGATGATGCGGGGCTATGACATACAGACAATACGGGCAGTATCAGACGCAGTATCCATACCGGTCATCGCCTGTGGTGGAGCAGGCACACTGCAGGACTTTGTGGATGCCATACGTGAAGGACATGCATCAGCGGTCGCTGCAGGAAGCATATTTCATTTTACTGATCAAAGTCCGATAAAAGCCCGCAGATTCATGCACACTGCAGGACTAAATGTGAGGATGGGATAATGAAAATCGTCGTTATAGGGTGCGGGTCTATCGGAAAGAGGCACCTCAGGAACCTGAAGACTCTCCTTAAAGAAAGAAACGGGGAAGTCATCGCTTTTGATGTCAACAAGGAAGCGCTAGAATTTGTCAGTAAAGAATACGGCATCAGGACAGAGACAGACCTCAACAAGGCATTGGAAGAGGCTGATGGCGCCTTCATGTGCATTCCCAATAGTCTGCACGTGCCGACAGCGCTGAAGGCAGTCAAGCATGGCTGTCATGTGTTTGTTGAGAAGCCGCTGTCCCACACCATGGAAAACGTTGACGAGCTTCTCAGGATAGCTAAGGAAAAGAACCTCACAGTCACCTGTGGCTATAATCTGAGATTCTATAAGCCATTGCAGAAGGTCAAGGACCTGCTCGATGCAGGCGCAATCGGAAAGGTGTATGGTGCTAGAGTCGAATTTGGTTATCATCTGCCGAGTTGGAGGCCAAACCAGGACTATAGGAAGAATTATGGGGCCATCAGGGCACAGGGCGGTGGAGTCATTCTTGACGTCATACATGAGATAAACTATATACGCTGGCTTTTGGGAGAGGCGAAGGAGTTATTCTGTTATGCCGGTAAGCTGAGCGATATGGAGACTGATACCGAAGATTATGCTGACATGGTCATCAAGTTTGAAAACAATGTAATCGCAAATGTCCACCTTGACTATGTGCAGAGAGCATACAGGCGCAGCTGTCATCTCATCGGTGAAAAAGGCACTATACTTTGGGATTTTGAGGGTCATAAAGTCGATATCTTTGACTCCCAAAAGAATGAGTGGTCCCATTTTAATGAAAAAGATATGGACTTTAATGCAACCTATATGGCTGAAGAGGAACATTTCCTCAAATGTGTAGAAGGAAAGGCCAAGCCAGTCATCGATGGTGAGGAAGCGAAGCAGGATGTGGTGGTGGCACTGGCTGCCCTGAAATCAGCTGAAACTGGAAAGGTGGTAAAACTTGGTTGAAATAATCGCAGAAGTAGCACAAGGTTTTGAAGGCAAACCAAAGCAGGCAGAACAGCTCGCTGAAGCAGCCATAGTGGCAGATGTCGATGTCATCAAATTCCAATTGGTATATGCAGATGAACTTGCGACTCCTGATTATCATTACTACAAACTCTTCAAGACCCTGGAGATGCCGACTGAAGTCTGGGAAGGAATAGTCAAGAAGATCCAGGGTGTCAAGAAAAAGGTATACTTTGACATATTCGGGCCAAAAAGCCTGGAGATTGCGAAATCCCTCAATGCAGACGGCATCAAGCTCTCTACTACTGAATTCTACAACTATAATCTCATACATAGAGTATTAGGCAGCAACTTCAGGACAATCCTGATTTCAGTCGGAGGCATCCCTCTCAATGACATCAAGGAGTTGATTAGGAGAGAATCAATCCGTCCGGGAAAAAACATTCATTTCATCTATGGATTCCAGGCAGAGCCGACACCCCTGGGCTCTAACAATTTGCTGAAGATCTCTGCTTTGAAGAAGGAATTCCCTGGTTTTAAGATAGGATTCATGGATCATTCTTTAGGGACTTCAGAGGATGCAGTCTATCTTCCGTTGATGGCTTTAGGAACAGATCCAAGCTGTCTTGAAAAGCACATAACATTGGACCCTGAATTGAAGATTGAAGATTATATCTCTGCATTGGGTCCGGATTCATTTAAAGAATTTGTCAGGCTGATCAGGAAATTTGAAGCAGCCTTAGGCACTTCTTCTTTAGATCTGACCGATCTCGAAAAAGAATACCGAAAAAAGGCAGCCAAAGTAGTAGTTGCCCTCAAAGATATCTCTCAGGGAACAATATTGACTACAGAGTGTGTGGGGCTGAAACGGGTTGGAGAGAAATTTAACACCGATACGATCAACATCCTGGGTGATGTTCTTGGAAAAAAGGCCAAGTCAGATGTGAAGAAGGACAGGCCTGTGGTGAGGGAGGCTATATGAGAAAGCTTGTGGCAGCATTAGCATGCAGGATCAAAGGTTCAAGATTGTATGGTAAGCCCTTGCAGAACTTAGATATAGAAAAAGGGATAACTATCTTAGACTTCCAGATAAGCACCCTGAAGGCAATAAGATGCATCAAAGAGATCATTCTGGGCATTGCAGATGGCAAGGACAACCAGGCTTTCATAGAGTTTGCCCAAGAAAGAAAGCTTAAGTATATTGTAGGAGATGAGGATGATGTTTTGGGTAGGCTCATCAAGTGTGGAGAATCTGTTGGAGCTACTGACCTGTTTAGGGTGACCACCGAATCCCCATTTATCCATTACGAACCCATCGAAAAAGCTTGGAAGAGTCATGTCGAAGGAAATTTTGATGCCACTTTCTGTGATAAGGTTCCAGATAGCTCAAATTTTGAGATAGTGTCCCTGGCAGCTCTCCAGAAATCACATACCGATGGCCAGAGGAAGCACAAGTCAGAGCTTGTCACCTCGTACATACGGGAAAATAAGGATAAATTCACCATACGCTACATCGACATCCCCCAAGAGCTGCAGAGAAAAGACATCAGGATTACGGTAGATTATCCAGAAGACCTCATTTTATGTAGGGAAGTCTACAATCATTTCAAGGGAAAATCCCCGTTAATACCTATCAGCGATATTGTACACTATCTTGACACCAGAAAAGACCTTTTGGAGATGGTGGCGCCTTTCTGTGAGGAAGGCTATGCTACGATGTACAAGTAAGATGAAAAATAGTATACTTCAGGGAAAGAGAATCATGCTAAGAAGCCTTACTGAAGCAGACATCACTGAAGAATACCTGTCATGGCTCAATGATCCAGAAGTCATGGCATATATGGAAAGTAAACACCTCACCCACACCATGATTTCATTGAAGAAATTTGTTGCAGAAACAATCAAGGACAAGAGCACAATCTTCCTCGCCATAATAGCGGATAATAAGCACATCGGCAATATCAAATTAGGTCCCATCAATACTATCCATAAGCATGGGGACATAGGCATAATGATTGGGAATAAGGCCTATTGGGGAAAGGGCCACGCAACAGAAGCGATAAAACTGCTTGTGCAATTTGCCTTCAAAGAATTGCACCTGCACAAACTCACCGCAGGATTTTACTCAAACAATGCTGCATCAATCAAGGCATTCATGAATGCGGGTTTCAGAGAGGAAGGGAGACTAAAACAACAATTTAGATTTGGGCAGGGCTATGTCGACAAGGTCTGTCTTGGGCTCATACAGGAGGAATGAAATGGCAAGAAATATAAGGAAATCATTGGAGTTGTGGCAAAGGGCTGAGCCTATCATCCCATGCGGCACTCAGACAGCATCTAAGGGACCTGACCAATTTGTCAAAGGCGTCTATCCTATATATCTCCAGAAAGGCAAAGGCTCCCATGTGTGGGATGTAGATGGCAATGAATATATCGATTACCCCTGTTCACTGGGAGCTATCTTCTTGGGTCATGCATATCCGCCGGTTGTCAAAGCGATTCAGAAACAGGCTGAGGAAGGCATCATCTTCTCTTTGATGCATCCATTGGAAGTGGAATTGGCAGAGCTGCTCATAAAACACATACCCTGCGCAGAGGCAGTTCGGTTTGCGAAGAACGGTTCTGACGCTACCAGCGCAGCAGTCAGGATTGCAAGAGCCTATACCGGTAAAGACAAGATAGCATTTTGCGGCTATCATGGGTGGCAGGATTGGTATACAATTGGGACCGAAAAGACCAAGGGTATTCCAAATGTGTTAAAGGAGTATTTGTTCAAGTTCCAATACAACAACATAGACTCACTTAAGAAAATATTTGAAGAAAATAAAGGCGAGATTGCTGCAATTATCATGGAGCCGGTCATCACCGAAGCGCCAAAAGACAGGTTTCTGGAAAAGGTCAAGGAATTAGCCCACGAAAATGGGGCATTATTGATATTTGATGAGATGGTTACTGGCTTCAGGTTTGGTTTGGGAGGAGCACAAAAATATTTCAATGTGATTCCTGATCTGGGATGTTTCGGAAAAAGCATCGCTAATGGGATGCCCCTATCCGTGGTTGCAGGCAGAAAAGAGATAATGGAGGAATGTAAGAATATCTTCTTTTCGGTGACGTTTGGAGGAGAGGCAATTTCACTGGCAGCTGCAGTAGCCACTATCAAAGAAGTAGAGCAAAAAGATGTTATTGATCATATCTGGGCTGTCGGAAAAAAATTCAATCAGCAGTTCAATGCACTGGCTGCCGAATTGGATGTGCCGGTTAAATGTGTTGGATTTCCACCACGGCAGAATATTGTTTTTTCACATGAAGACTCTGCCAAGCTTAAGACACTTTTCCTCCAAGAAACCATCAAACAAGGTGTCCTGATTGGCAACGTTATATTCTTTAACTACTCCCATTCAGAAGAGGATCTTCAAAAAACAATGGACGCCTGCAAAATTGCTCTGACCAAGATCAAGGGTGGTCTTTTGAAAGCCAATCTGAAAGATCTCATCGAAGGCGAATTGGCAGGAGAAGTATTCAGGCAGAGGTCAGAAAGATGAGCAAGGTATTGGTCACAGGCGGATCTGGATTCATAGGAAGCAACATAGTCAAGAAACTAAACTCTAAAGGATATGAAGTTAATATGCTGGATATATGGGGCCTCCAGATTGACGGAGCTGCGTGCATCAAAGGAAGCGTGTTGAATGTCGAAGATATAGAAAAAGCCATACAAGGATGTGACTATGTGATTCATCTTGCAGCTATATTGGGAGTATCGCGGTCTACGCACAAGCCAGTTGAATGTTTGGATGTTAACATCCAGGGGACACGCAATGTTTTGCAGGCCTGCATTAAACACCACATCAAAAAAATTATATTCTCAAGCTCATCTGAGGTCTATGGGGAACCAGATAAAGTCCCTATAACAGAAGACATGCCCCTGCAGCCAAAATCAGAATACGGAGTCAGTAAAGTAGTGGGAGAAGAATACCTAAAATCATTTCATCGGCAGTATAAGCTCAACTATGCGATTGTGCGATTTTTCAATGTATATGGCCTTCATCAGGAGCCATGGTGGGTTATGTCACGCTTCATAACCAATGTCAGCTTAGGGAAACCCCCTATTGTATACGGAGATGGATCCCAAGTGAGGGCATTCTGCAATGTGAAGGATGCTGCAGAGGGTATCATAGCAGCTATGGAAAAGGCCAACAATGAAGTGTTCAATATTGGCAATTCAAAAGAGCAGATTTCCATGAAGCAGTTGGCTGAGAGGGTTTCTAGGTTAGGTAAATTCAATAAGAACATCACCTATATCGCGCTAGAACAGTCTGATAGGTCTAAGGAGCGGGAGATTTACAAGCGCATACCAGATACCTCTAAGGCAAAAAAGATTCTTGGTTTTGAGGCAGAAATCAGTCTCGACGAAGGCATCAAAGAGATATTAGATTACAATGCCAATCATCTTGAGGAAGTTAAACAGACAGCAGCGGCAGTTGAAGCCACCGAAAACAGGAGAAAAAATGGAAACTAAGATATGCGTTGTTGGACTAGGTTATGTGGGGTTACCTTTAGCATTATTATTGGCTGAGAAAGGCTTCCAGATATATGGACTGGACATAAACAAAGAGATTATAGAGAAGCTCAAATCAGGAGCATGCCATATAAATGATGCACCCCTACAAAAACGGGTAGCTTCCCAATTTAAAAATATCAGATTCTCAACGGACAATGCCATCTGCAAGGAAGCAGATATAATTGTGGTAACAGTGCCTACCCCAGTTGACAAAAATCATAAGCCTGATCTAATGGCCCTAAAGTCAGCATCCGCAGATATCGCTCGGAACCTTAAAAAAGGTCAGCTTGTAATTATTGAGTCTACCATATTTCCCGCGACAGTTGAAGGGATTGTCCAGCCGATCCTGGAAAGCAGTGGCCTAAAGGTCGGGGCAGATTTTTCATTGGCTCATTGTCCTGAACGGGTAGATCCAGGAAATACCAAATATACGCTCGTAAATATACCCAGAGTTGTGGCAGGAATTACAGAATCATGCACAGAGCGCGCATATCAATTCTACTCAAGCTTTGTTCAGGCTCCCATCACTAAACTCAGTTCAGTCAAGGCTGCTGAAGCTACCAAAATGGTTGAAAACATCTTTAGGGATGTTAACATAGCTTTGGTCAATGAGCTTGCTCAGTCCTTTGATGCCAGCGGCATAGATGTCTTGGAAGTGTTGAAAGGAGCATCCTCCAAGCCATTTGCGTTTATGCCCCATTATCCTGGCTGTGGTGTAGGGGGGCACTGCATCCCGGTGGATCCCTACTACCTTATAGAATCAGCACGTTTAAAGGGATTTGAACACAGGTTTCTTTCCTTAGCGCGGGAAATTAACAATGCGATGCCTAAGTACACAGTGAAGAAAGCCTTAACTGCCTTACAGGAGCACAACATCCCTATAGGAAAAGCACATATAACTGTTTTAGGCATGTCCTACAAGGGTGATGTGGATGATATGCGTGAAAGCCCTGCTCTTGAGATTTGCAATGAACTGAAAAAGGCAGGTGCTACGTTTGACGTCTACGACCCATTCCACAAGCAAAAATCAACCAAACCATCATTGCAATCGGCTGTCGAAAACAAAGACTGCATCATAATAGCTACAGCCCACTCAGAATTCAGGAATCTTACTCCAGATTTCCTCATAAAGCAGAAAGTGAAAATTGTTATAGATGGAAGAAACATGCTGGATAAGGAAACACTGCAGGGTGCAGGCATAATCTATAAAGGGATCGGAAGATAAAATGCAGTTTCAGGTAGGCTCAAGAACAGTAGGCGGTGCTAATCCTTGTTTTATTGTCGCAGAGGCCGGTGTCAACCATAATGGGGATTTGAGCCTGGCAAAACAACTCATTGAAGCGGCAGCTAAAGCTAAGGTGGATGCAGTTAAATTTCAGCTGTTGAAAGCAGACAGCCTTTACGTAAAAGATGCAGGAACTTGGAAAACAGACTTCAATGAGGAATTTGACATCCATGGTGTGTGGAAAAAAACCGAGATGCCGCTCAGCTGGATTTCTGAATTGAAAGAATATGCGGATGAAAAGAATCTTATTTTCTTCTCAAGTGTTTTTGATGAGCAAGGAGCAGATTTCATAAATCCCTATGTGGGTATTTACAAGATAGCCTCCTCTGAACTGAGCCACATACCTCTCCTTAAGCATGTAGCAAAGAAAAAAAAGCCGATCATTATATCAATCGGTGGTGCAACCATGGCCGAAGTCCAGGAAGCTATTACTGTAGTCAAGGAAACAGGAAACAATGCCATTGCGCTGTTGTACTGCGTCCCCATCTATCCAACTCCTTTAGATAAAGCTAATGTCAAGGCTTTGGAAACATTGCGTAAGAAGTTTCCAGATATTGTAGTGGGATACTCTGACCACAGCCTGGATCCGGTTGCGGTACCCAGAGCTGCAATTTCCTATGGTGCAAAGATCATTGAGAAACACTTCACCCTTAGCAAAGCAATGCTCGGTATAGACCACAAGATGTCATTGGAACCAAAGGAACTGAACGCTATGGTCTCTGAGATCAGAAAGGCAGAAGCAGACCTTACCCACGGAACTCTGGTCATCAATTCTAAGGCAATCGGTGACGGTATTATTCATCCAGGGGATGCTAAGATGTCATTTCTGAGAAGGAAGATATTCGCTATCCAGACTATTCTTAAAGGCCAGCAGCTGACCAAAAACAATATTGCAGTACTAAGGCCAGGCAATAGGGATGTAACCAACGGCCTCCACCCCAGTCAGTTTGAGGCATTACTGGGGAAGAAGGCATCGAGGGACATTTCAGCGCTCAAGGTCATGACAAAGGAGGACGTAGAATGATAAGTATCATCATCCGTACCTTTAATAATGAGGAATTTATCAGCGAATCAGTGGAAAGCGCCCTCAATCAGGATAGTGCTGATTTTGAAGTTGTGGTAATAAATGATGGCAGTACTGATAACACCTCAAAGATCCTTAAGCAGTTCAATGATCCTCGCTTAAAAATAATACACCAAGAAAACTGTGGCATGATAGAAGCTGCCTACAGGGGCTTGGAACAGGCCAAAGGAGACTGTGTTTTTTTTCTCGATGGCGATGACATCCTGACACCAGATGCACTGACCTGCCTTTGGGATGCATTAAAGAAATCAAGTGCTGGATTTGCATATGGCGATTACTACGAACTAAAAAAAGGAGAAAAAAAATATGTCTCCCTGAAAAACATATTCAATAGCCTTGCATGTGGTATTCTGTGGAAAAGGAGCGTAATCGAGAAAGTTGGTTTCTGGGATAGGTCATTCATTCTTCCTGAATATGATTTCTTGATCCGGGTCATGCAGAAGTATAAGGGAGCGCATGTCCCAAAGCCGCTGTACACATATCGAAGGCATGGCACCTCAATGACTGCTGACAAAAATAAGGTAAAACAGGCGCAGAAGCAGATTTTTGATAAGTATGGTCCCCTGCCCGGATTTAAGGAATATTAAAAGATAAAATTTATTAATAACATAATACCCTCAAAGAAACATGGCGTACGAAAAACCTATCTACTCTGATTTTGGCATGACCCAATGGCACTGGCTGGTGAGGCACCGCGGTAGGTTAAAGCTGGGTAAGAACACCCAAATAGCACCTTTTACTGTCATCGATGCGATGAATGGTGTAGAGATCCAGGATAATGTCAAGGTTGGCTTCAGCTCAGTAATCATAAGCCACTCGACGGTTGATGGCAGGACGGGCCCAGTTGTTCTCAAGAAAAACTGCAAGATTGGCGCTAACACCACCATTCTGCCCAATGTAACGGTTGGAGAAAACTCAGTGGTAGGAGCTAACAGCCTGGTAAACAGGGACATTCCACCAAATGAGATGTGGTTTGGTTCACCTGCTCGATTCCATAAGAAACTCTAGATAACCTTATACAAGGCATTCACGATCCTTTCTGAAGCCTTGCCATCTACTTTGTAACACAATGTTCGGACCGCAGCAGCACTTTTTCTCGAATAATCAATCTTGCCTGAAAGCACATCTTGTACCAGTTTACTTATGTCATTAGTATACTTTCTCGTAATGGTATGTTTCTTTAATATCTGATGGAACACACCACTGACCGGTCTTACTTCGATGGTTATTGTCGGCACCCCCAAAATCATTGCCTCTATCGCTGATGTTGAATAATCAAGATTGATGAAGGCATCGCATTCACCCACCAGCTGAAAAAATTCCTCGCGTGAGAGCACCTGCACCACTTTTGCTTTCATGCCTAGACTCTGAATCAGGGATTCATAGACAGCTTTGTATTTTTCTCGAGGATGGAGCTTAAGGACAATCTCGATGCGGGGAATTCCCCTTAAATCAGCTAAAATCTTCTGAACAATCTTAAAATAGGATTCCTTGCTCAATACCATATCTTCTATGCAGGGAGCAGTCGCAATAACTATCTTTCTTCCGGCTCTTCTTGACTGGGAGATGTACTTCTCGATGCCGTCAAAGACTACAGGCCCCGTAACCACCATCGTTTCTTTAGCAACACCAATCCTCACCAAATTCTTTTTTGTCAGTTCGCTGAAGACCGCATACCTACTTTTGCCAATAAAATCAGGCTTGTCAGTTGCCATCAATCCATGTTGTATGAGCAAGATTGGAATTTTTGCATTTTTAGCAGCTGCCAGAGCACACTTTTCATAGAGATCATGTGCTGATGAAAGTACAATGGCCGAGATATTTTCTTCCTTAATTATTTTTTTAATCGTTTCATAGTAAATAATGAGGACAGAAAGAAATTCTTTGGAAAAGAAGAAATTGAAGGCATATCGTACATACGGCCAGACCGATTCTCCTTTAACAGAAAGGAGGTCTTTTTTATTCTTGATGCCCATCCATCGAATATGAAGATCCTCAGCCTGCCGTGCAGCTTTTGCAATAATCTCATCAGTGCAATAGGCATAGATAGTGGGTAATGAGGCTATTTTCGTATCCCACTGCTTTGTCAGCGGCTGGGCATACAAAATAAGATCATCAAATTTTCCATCCGAACGTATTTTATCGATGATCCCCTGGATGCGGAATACTTTTTTATTGGGCAGCAGATGATGGGGAAAGGTGAGGAACATCACTTTCCTTCTAGGAGAAGCTTTCCCGACTCTTTGTGCAGACCGTATCTTAGTATGCTCATTAAAACGAAGAAAAAGTCTCATCAGTTCAGAGTTTAGCGCATAGCGGCATGCTGCCCAAGGACCAGGCACACTTCCCTTCTCCAGATAGGAATATGTACTTATCTGGATCGGCAGCACATAACTGCGAAAGAACCATTTGTAGAACCACCATAACGGTACCCCATCAATCTGGAGCAGGTCATCGAAACTCTTCCCCTTGGCTATCTTTTTCTTTGACCAGGTCTCTATAAACTCAGTTATTTTATCCATGTTTATCCAAACCGAATCTTCTGAGATTTTGGTACTGTACAATAAGTATCGCCATCCAGTAAAGATTCCCGAAAATTGCCCAGATCCATAAGACTGCCATGGGTGCCTTGACCAGGACTGCAATTAACAGGACCAAATAGAATACGTTGGACCCATAGATGTATCGTATCCACTCTAATTTTCCTTTTCCAGGGATGCCAATCGGCTTGTTCCCGGTCATCTCAAACTTGTAGAAGAACACTATAAGGTAATGGGTATTGTAGCTTATGATAGCCAGCATTCCAACTAATGCAGCCATATAGGTTCCCATGCCATACGCTAAGGTGAATATCAGGTAGGGAAATATGAAAAAATCTATGATGGCATCGAGCCACTTGCCCATCTTGGTGGATATGTGCCTTGCCCGGGCAATCCGGCCATCGATCATATCAAAAATATTATACAGGAAGGCAAACGAAGCTCCAATGACTTGGTTGATAAATCCTCCCTGCAAAAAGAATATACCTCCAACAAGTCCAAAGATAAATGAGAGCATGCTGCATTGGTTAGGTGTCATCTTAGTGCATTTAATCAAAAAAACAGACAATGGCTCGCCAATGATGTCAAATACTCTGGTACTCCATTCCTTATGGTAGCTGCTCGCTCCCTTGAAATCATATTCTTTCTTTTTAATGTGGATCACCCATTACATTTAAATAATGCAGGATAATAGTTAGAATATTTATATATTTAACTAAAATGAAAGTACTCATAACCCACGAGCTGTTCATGCCAGATTTTGCTGGCGGTGGAGAGAAACAGGTCTATGAGATGGCACACCATCTCCAGCAGAGAGGCATTAAGGTTACGGTTCTGACAACTGGCAATCCAGCCATAAATCAGTACAAGGGCATCCCTACTATCCGAATACCCCTCCATCGATATCTCATGTTTCTTGCAGCAGGCAGGATAAAAGAAGTGGCCAAGGATTGTGACCTAATTCAGACATCCACATACCACGCAGCCTGGCCAACCTATAAAGCGGCAAGATTCCTGCATAAGCCTGTGGTATGCTTTGTGCTCGGTGCATATGGCAGCAGATGGCTCAAGATGCGTGGAATATTGTGGGGCAGCATAATAAGGGCAATAGAGCATTTCATCCTCAGACAACCATATTCTAAATTGTTATTCATCTCAGACTATTCTAAAGCGTGGGCCAGGGAGATTGGTATTGATACCTCTCAGGCAGAGGTCATTAGTCCAGGTGTGGAAACAGGGAAATATTACACCAAGAAAAAACAGCCTTATGTGCTTTTTTCAGGTAGGTTTGCAAAGCAAAAAGGCGTTTATGATACCCTAGAAGTGGCAAAGAGTCTTCCCAGAGTTCGATTCATCCTCATGGGGTGGGGTGAGGAAGAAAAAAAGATGAAAAAGTTGGCGACGAAGAATGTTGAATTCTCAAACTTAAGGCTTACCGATGGAAAACCTTTCCTTGACATGTACGCAAAGGCATTGGTATTCTTCATGCCCAGTGTAGCAGAGAGCTTTGGATTTACCATTGTGGAAGCCATGGCATCAGGTTGTGCAGTAGTTAGTACCATAGATCTGCCCTATAAAGGCAGGCAAGTAAAGTCTGGAGATATACTTGGAATGGCAAGGGCAATAAAAGATCTCATGAAATTTCCTGCACAGACCGAGAAGTTGGGAAAGGAAAACATCACTATAGCAAAGAAGTATACTTGGAAAAAATTCACCGATAAGCTCATTGTAACCTATCAGAAGCTGGTATAGATATGCCGAGTTAATCAAGAGAAAAATTTATATAAGCCCCACTACCCATCAGAGCCTATGAAAATCAATTTTTGGAAATCAAAGAAAGTCTTCGTAACAGGTGCAGATGGCTTTATAGGAGGATGGCTTGCTAAAGCACTGGTTGACTCAGGCGCCGATGTAACTATCATCCTTAGAGATATAAAAAAAGAAAAGATTTCCATCGACTACCATCATATCAGAGATAAGGTAACTATCATCTTAGGAGATATCATCGATTACTCCCTTGTAAGCAGGATCCTCAATGAGCATGAGATTGACACAGTCTTCCATCTGGCAGCACAGGCAATTGTCGGTGCAGCAAACAGGAGCCCGTTGTCAACCTTTGAATCAAATATCAAAGGAACCTGGACAATTCTTGAGGCTGCAAGAGTTACCTCAACCGTGAAAAGGGTTATTGTGGCAAGCAGCGACAAAGCGTACGGTGATCAGGAAAAACTGCCCTATACTGAAGATCAGCCCCTTAAAGGCCTCTATCCCTACGATGCATCCAAAGCATGTGCAGATATCCTTGCGCAAAGTTACTTCAAGACATATCACCTGCCTGTCTGTGTGACCCGAAATGCCAATACTTATGGTGGCGCTGACTTAAACATGTCACGCATTGTGCCCGACACCATAAAAAGCGCACTTGAAGACAGAGAATTGGTCATCAGAAGTGATGGTACCTTGGAGAGGGACTATATATATGTCAAGGACATTGTGGCAGCATACCTCATCCTGGCGGAAAACATGGATAGAAATGAAATTGCAGGCCAGGCATTCAATTTCGGAACAGGGAAGCCAATAACTGTGCTGGAACTGTTTTCAACTATAATCAGGCTTACTAATAGAAACATCAAGCCGAAAATCCTGAATCAGGCAAAGAACGAAATCAAAAAACAATACCTTTCAGCAGAAAAAGCGAAACAGCTTCTGCACTGGCAGCCTACCTATTCCCTAGAAGAAGGGCTGAAAGAGACCATCGAATGGTATAAAAATAACTGATTACCAAATCTTCCAAGGAGCTTTGCCAGTATCCCACAAACCAACTAATTCTTGAGAATCCTTTAAGGTATTCATCGCATTCCAGAATCCATCATGCTTGAATGAAGCAATCTGTTTCTTTTCAGCAAGCTTCCTTAGTACATCAGTCTCAAGATCCAATCCTTTTCCTAAGTGCTCAAAAATCTTTCGGCTCATGCAGAAGAATCCCCCATTGATCCAGTGCTTAAGCTTTGGTTTTTCTTTGAAATCAATAACTAGATCATCCTCTATCTGCAAAACGCCAAAGTTTGAGATAAGTGGTGTAGCAGTTAAGGTTACTATCTTCCCCTTTTTCTTATGAAATGCAGTTAAAGCTTTGATATCAACGGTGCTGACATCATCACCATACGCTACATAGAAATCCTCACCCTTGATGCTATCCTTGACAGCCAACAACCGTTCTCCCTTGCTGCTCTCTACGCCGGTATCAATAAATGTGATATCCCATTTTTCAGGATGCTCTATAAAATATTCTTTTATCTTCTTCCCCCGAAAACCGATGCATACAATAAATGAGGTAACGCCAAAGCAGGAATAATATTTCATCACATGCCAAAGGATGGGTTTTCCCCCTATTAAGAACATCGGTTTGGGCATATTTTCAGTATAGGGGTGCATCCGTTCGCCCTTCCCACCAGCTAGTATTACGCATTCCATAATTCCCTTGCTATGGCCTGAGCCACCAGCTTATTTCCCCTTTTGCTGTAATGGCCGCCATACTTGTTGTCATCTGAATACAGCTCATCCAAATCCTTTCGATTAATTAAATCTTTCGTTAGATCGATTGTTTTTAGCTGGGATGATATCTTTTGTAAAAAAGAGGCATAATACCAATCCTTCTTCTCCCGTATGAACAAAACATCATCCTTCTGAGGCATCATCAGGAAGACAGGCCTGAATTTATGGCGGGACGCATACGTACAGAACTCACGGACCAATGCTTCCATGAGCTTAACTGCGTCAGTGGTATGATAGAGCTTATAGCGAAGCTTCAGATTAACTTTCATGATAACTTTCATTGGGGGCTTGTAGACCTCCTGTTTGTTGTGCTTTGACAACATGTCCTTTGCAACAAGGAACAACAACGGGATGTTTCTGCTTGCATCGGCAAGTATTGATAAGAAGTACGGGAATTCCAGCATCTCTTGTCTGAACTTTGATTTATAAAAATAATCCCTCCTTTTTATGTCAGCCAGATATTTTTCATAATGCAGTAGCTTATCTTCATTGTCTATAACATTCCTCTCCAGACGCAGCCTTCCCTGTCGCAGCACAAACCGTGGCTTGAAACCAAAGGTATTCCCAAACTCATTGTAATGTTTCCAGACATCAAGAATCCTTACGATGGTTGAGGGTACGACTCCCATAATCACCATCTTTGTTTTGTTTTGGGGATACTCCCTCTTAAGCCGCAGCAGAGACTGATCCAAGCCATAGTTACCGACCGCAAAATTAAGAACATTTGATTTCGTTATCTCAGAAAGATGCCACTCCCATGTCTCATCATCATTGACCTGCCTGCAGAAAGCAAAGGAATCACCATAACATGATATCTTGGATGGCAGTTTTTCATGCTGGGGATTAGCCCTGGCTCCTTTTTTATTGATATAATAACTGGTGGTACCATACTTCCCCAATTCTGCCTTTTTAGTCAGCGGTTTTCGAACCCATCCCAGTTCAGCATCAAATCCTTGCTTTGCGAATTTAGCAACTGCTTTAGGATCAAGCTTAGGCATCTCATCTAACGGCGTGATAATCCAGGGGAAGTGTTCCCGGAGAGAGTAAACAACTTTGCGGCTTAGTATTTCAAGAGCAACTAAAGCAGCTATTGCTATGATCCCATGGACAACCGAGACCACACTTATCAAACTTATCAGTATCAGGAGTATGATCCCTATCAATAATGCGTTTGATTTTTTCATGTTAATTGCATATACCTATTTTCATAGCTATCGATTGTTTTTTCCCAGCGGAAGACCTTTTTCCCATGTGAAGCTACTTTCCCTTTCGCAACTGAAATAACACCCTCGGCTATGGAAGAAGGATCTCCTGGTCGGGCAAGGATATATCTTCCTGATACCACTTCAGGCAGGCTGGTAGTGTTAGATGCTACTACTGGTTTTCCCATTGCGCATGCCTCTGCTGCGCTGAATCCAAATCCCTCGCTGAGGCTTGGTACAACCACACAATCGCTGGCAGCAATATAGTCCGGAAGTTCCGCATGCTTCACCGGATCCAAAAGCATGACTTGATCCTTGATGCCTAAGTTGTGTATAAGTTTGACCATCAGATTATATCTGCGTTTATATGCCTCATCTTTGCTGACAATCGCCACTAATCTTGAATTTTTTACTATCTTAGAGATATGAGGGACAGCACGCAGAAGACACTCCAACCCTTTGCTGATTCCGGGCCTGCCATAAAAGATATACACAAATGATTCCGAAAGGCCCAGTTTCGAGCGAATCTTCCTTCTGTTCGCATTTCTCGGATTAAATAACTGATAATCAATGCCGTTGTAAATGATCTTTGACTTTATATGGCGCTCAATCAGCTCCCTTTGTGTAGATTTTGAAACTGCAATAACAGCCGAGAAGCCCATGTGTATTATAAGCCACTCAAGGATTTGGTGCAATTTAGCTGAAAAAAATTTCATGCCGCCCATTGATATCCACTTTGATCCAAGGATTTCATGGATGGTAATCACCGAGGGCTTTCTGCATATACGCGAGGCAATTTTCGCAGGCAGTGCGCCATTGTAAGTCGTGGTGTGGACTATATCAGCCTGCCGTGCTAACCTGACAACCAAAGGAATAGCGAGGAAACTGAACCAATACCTGTTGTGGAAACAATTAATCCTATGTATTCTTACACCATTGAGTTTCTCAAATGGCTTAGAACCTTTCAATTGATGCGTAACTACTTCAACTATATGCCCTTTACGGACCAGGCCCTCGCACAACTGCTTAAACACGACCTCTACCCCCCCGATATGAGGATGATAGTTTTCCAGAACAAAAAGTATGTTCATTTTTTCAGGGCGAGTTTCCTCACCAGGTCTTCAAGCTTCTTCTGGCCCTTGCGTATCAGGACATAATTATAGAAACTGATGCCTATGAGAAAGATGAAGCCAAGTATTATGAGGAAATCCAACGTCCTGCTTATATTGAGAAGATCTGAGGCTATAAAGTCAAGCACATTCGGGAACACGACTAATATAATGAATCCAACCCACGCAACTATCCAGAATATGCCTTCCTTGGAAGTAAATTCCTTTCGCTTGCCATGCAGGAATGTAATGTATAACATGGCCAGTCCGAACAACACTCCCACAATTTGAATTCCCAAAATCATTTTGCATCACCTTCGAAGCTTCCACCAAACCATGTTCATGGCAATCTTGATGCCATCCATAACCGTAGTTCCCTTATACCTGTCTTTGTATACGGTCTTAATGGGCACTTCTACGTACCTTAGTTTGTATCTGCCTGCATTGGATATCATCTCAGACTCCATGCTATAGTCAGGAGAGTGCCATCGTATCTTTCGATAGGAGGCGCTGCTGAAAGCCCTGAATCCGCATTGGGTGTCATGGAGCTTGATACCATACAGTAAAAAGGTGAGGTGATTAATAAATGTGTTCCCCACCTTGAAGATAAAGGGCATATTCTGGTCCAATTTCCGGTAGCCGAAAACTATATCCACATTTTTCATCTTTTCAAGAAACTGAGATATATCCTGCGGATTATGCTGAGCATCTGCATCCATCACAACCAGTACAACAGCTCCATTCTTGACTGCGTAATCACACCCTGTTTTGAGTGCAGCCCCCTTACCTAAATTAACTGCGTGAGAAAGCACAATCGCTTTATTCTTTGCGGCAATCACTTTTGTCTTATCAGTGCTGCCATCATCAACCACAACCACATTTTTGTACAATCTCTTTGTAGAAGCAACAACACTGCCTATCGTTTTCTGTTCATTTCGTGCAGGAATCACTACCCATACGTTCATGATACATCAACAAGTTTGATCCTGAAATGAAGTGTTTTGTTCCCCAGCGGGTGGCTCGTATCTGTGCCATAAGCTTTCTCAGGTGGAATCTCGACAACCTTAGAATCACCTGCAGACATACCTAAAAGTGCCTGGTCAAATCCAGGAATGACTTCTTCCATGCCCACAGTAAACCTGAGCGGTTCAGTTTCCACACTCTCAAGTAATGTTCCTGAGGACACATTCTGGCTTTCCCACCCAATGATAGAGCTGTCAAAGATACTTCCATCATCCAACCATCCTATATAATCGACTGCAACAGAACTGCCTGCTTTAACCACATCAGTCAGTATCATACTACCTTCTTCAAAGGAGACCTTCCATACAATGACCCTTTCACCAGTAATGGTGGTACGGTCACTTAAGACAGTGTAATGCGTAAGGCCAACCCCATCATAAAAGAACAGCCGTACAAACATACTATCAGCAAGCTGAGGATCTACCAATACCGAAGTATATCCATTTCCGTTGGGGATAAGCAGGACCGATACTTCAATCTGAGCATCAGTGAACTCTTTTTCGACAAGATCATTATTCTTCACATATACCAATGACGCAGGAGTCACTGCTCCTTGCTGGGTTTGGACCTGAGCATCATAATTCGTTAAATTCACGATTGCCCCATTTCCGCATTGGACTTTTGATCCTGAAACTGCACAATTTCCCACTCCTGATCTGAATGAAGGCCAGGGAGCTATCCACTGGTCTGCACTGGTGCTTTGTATTTCAAAATAGTATGCATCTGATACTGCCGGAGATAAGTTGAACTGGTCTTGGAGGATAGCATATCCTTCGTTATAGCTTGTCCCCCTGACACTCTGCCACATCTTAGCCCTCCTAAAATCCCATGAGCCGAAATGTGCCCAGACACCTCCTTTGCCGACCATATCCTCTGAAGTGATATAATATTGGTCAAGAAGATCTTCACAATGGGTTACCTCGATAACGCTTGCTATTTGTTCATCGGTAAGATTATTCTTTCTGAGGATCTTTTCTGCTGCATCTCTATCAACTACAACAATCTCATTCAAGATATCGATAGCTCGTATCGTATCTCCGTCTATAAATGATTCAATCCGGTGCGGAGCCTGCTCCTGTCCGCAGTTCAGCATGCGAAGAAGGCCTACATTGACTTTTTCTTCAGATGTCAACAGGCTCTTTCCGACCCAATGAATTCTTTCTCCTTGATCACCGCCATCAAAGGTGACTCTTCGTTGCGCATGGGCAACAAACCAATGCCCATAATCCCACCACGATGTTATGATGCCATCAGCAGTATCCTCTTTAATGTCTATCAAACTCTGATACCACGCATCAGTCATGTTAGGGATTTCAGTAGTAGCGATGGATTTAGCTTGGGAGATAGGTGTAATAAGCAAAAGACCGAGAAGCAAAAACACCACTCCCCTAGATATATTTAGATTGATATGAAGTTCCTTTGTTATCAGATCACTTATGTAGCGGTAACCAATACCAATGGCTATGCCAAATGCTATGGCGAACGCAGGGACCATCAGTATAGAAAACCTAATTCCCTTAGTGAAGGAATATATGGTCGCAATGAACCACAACGTAAGCAGCAATGATAGCTTAATATCAATATCCTTTTCCTCCCTTAGCATAATTATTTTTACAATTCCTGCAATGATGGGCAGGACTAATATTAATAAGAACACCCGATAATCATTTAGGGAATCCTTGAGGCTTATCATAATCAGATAGTATAACGCAGATATGCCAAGGTAAACTTTATTCACCAAGTTTGGATTCTTTCTGTTGAAGAGCAAAAGAATCAATCCAATGGTCCCGATCCAGAATAAAGGGCTGCCTCCCATTTGGCTGATAATATTTGGAACTGATGCAGTGTTAAATTCCGCAACTGTGGTGATAACGTTCGGCCACAGTGTGTCGACTGCTACCTCCCTTAATTTTACAAAAGCAAACAATTTTGAAAATACTGAGGTAAAAGTATACCTACCAGTAAACAAAGTGACAAAAATCCCCGTAAATACCATATAGGTGATCACATTAATCAGTGGATTCCTAGCTGCTCCCTTGATGACAAATGTCAAAGGATTACTTTTAAAATTCTTGAAATTGGTTATCAATAGCAACACAAGATATGCAACTACGGAACCCAGTATACAAATGAACACATACCCCCATCCAGAAGCCCAGGCATAGCTGAAGAATCCAGTGATAAGACCAGCTAAAGCACTTAGTATCAGCTGCTTCTTCACATTCTCTGTTTCAAATGCCTCCAGGAAAAGCCAGGTAATGAGCAAAGGCAGCAGAATATTATAAGGATCTGTATCTGAGAATCCCGCAGGAGTCCTTCCCAGCAATGGTCCATTGATAGCCACAATCATTCCTGCAAACAGCCCACCTACCATACCGCCAAACCGTCTGGCAATGAAGAATGCAGGGATGACTGAGAGAGTGATTAATATCACAGGCATTATGTAAGTTGCCCTGAGAAGAGTGTAATTGCTATTGAAGAAATGTATAAATTTATAATAATAGGCGATAAGGATAGGGTGGAGCTGTGGTGTTGCTTCCTTGTCAAGCCTGCCATCACGCAGCGAATACACTGAAGTGCCATTTACAATCTTATCTCCCAGGTGTCCGTACTGCACATAATTCCGCGCTTCACCATACCAAAGTTCTGGATCTATTCCTATAAGATAGGTCTGGTCATTCTCATCCTTGAACTGGCTTTTGAAATATTGTGATGTTGACTTAATCTGCTGTTCTATCTGAGCTTTCTGGGCTTTGAGTGCATTTTGAAACTCATCCTCAACCAATGCATCAATGTTTGCATCAGGCAGATTTGGGTATTTCTGGTATAAATTTGATGTAATCTGGGATTTGATGGTGCTATATACTGTATCCCGAGCCCATGCATCAGTTATGGGCAATTCATCAGGGTACATCCTAAAATGGACGCTGAAGCCCATCGGTACCAGTAAAGCAAGGATAATCAGGATAGGAGTAGCATAAGCCTTGAGAAAAGCCCCTACATCACTAAACGAGTCTTTGATTTTGCCTATAGGGATTTGTACACTATCATCTGCCTTAGCCACTAAGGGTCCCTTTGATTTCTCTGGTGCATCGGTGCCAGCCACATCTGATTTTACCTTACTTTCAGCGTGATGCGTCTCATGTTTAGATGGCTTCCGTTTAAAGAAATTCTTGATTTTGCTTATATCGATCTTTATATCGTCATCTCCCATTAAACCACCTGTCAGTTAGGAAAAGCGGGTATCTTAAAAAGCTTTCGCTAAATACTTAATGAAGTAAAGCAGGCGGGGCTCGCCGATCACAAGCCTTGCAAAGAACCGAGTCAAAGAATCCCGGTCACATTCTTCGAGGAGTCTTTTGTTTCTTTCAGTGTTGAAGATCTGCACCAACCTGCACCAATCTTTTCCATCAAAACTATCAAGCACCTTCCGGATCTTGAGGTGCAGCCATAGCTCTTTCCCTAACCGAGCTTTCCACTCCTTTACATAATCACCACCATTTTCCAAAGCTGTTGCAAGGCAATTGGCTGCAATAAGGCTCTGGATAATGCCTCCTCCAGTAGTTGCCTTAACCTGGGTTGCAGCATCTCCAACCAAGTAGGTATTATCTGCTCTGGTCTGCACTTGGGGGTTATACATAGGGATAAGGCCACCTTGCATCCCTACTATATTCTTCTTGTCAATTCCCCTCATTTTAAGAAACCTGTCGAAATGACCCTTAACTGATCCATAGGAACCGACACCAATCCTTACTATTTCTTCATTCTCAGGCACAATCCATGCAAATGTTCCTATGAACGGAAAGAAATCTACACAATTATCATTCTTCAGCTTCAAAGTAGCTTGAATCCCTGACATGAACTTTCGTTGCCCAAACAGCCCAGATGAGCGAGCGACCTGACTCATAGGACCATCAGCTCCTATCAAGATGTCCTTTTTTATCTTTAATATATTATCGTCATTCTTGAACACAAGTTTTGATCCTTCAAAACCCATGAAGCGGTGTTTCAGGAAAATTTTTGCTCCTTGTCCCTCGGCTTTCTCCGCAATGAGCTGATCAAGACCCTTTCTATCCAGTATAGGATTAGGATGCTTAAGTCGCAATGCAACATAATCTTCGCCATTAGAAAAAATCCTTACTTTAGTAATTTTGTTGATAATCAGCTTATTGATATTAAATGGCTGTACCGAATGGATGGTTTCAGTCACTATACCCGTGCATTGGACAGGATCCCCGACTTCAGCGCCATCCTCATAAACAGAAACATCCCTTCCTGCCTTGGCAAGCAGATACGCGCTATACCCTCCTGCTGGTCCTGCACCGATAATATGGATCATACCATACTGACAACCACATTTTTTTATAATTCTTTTGTATGCAGATTAGTAACCATTATAGAATAGTAAAAAAGGAAACATTTAAAAACAAATTATCACTTCTATCATATACATTATAAAAATGATGTTGGGGGAGATATAATGAAAAAGCTAATTGGAATAACCTTGATTGCATCATTGCTTGCTATCTTTTCAGTCTACGCAGCCGGCGACATTATTACTGGTCCTATAAACATCGAGTCTAATATCCTAAGCGGAGATTTCTTTCAAACTTGCAATGATCCTGGTTGGGGATACCCAAACGGAGCATACACCAACAGCCACAATACCATTACCGTTAACATATATGCCTCTCATGCAGTCTCTAATACTAATCTAATCTTATATGGTGAGTTTGATTCTGAACAGTATCCAGGAAACCATCCCGAGGAATTGACCGCCATTATGAACGGCGTTTCAAGGACATTCAACGAACCGTCAAACCTTGTTGGATGGAATGAATTCTCTGTGGGACCCTTTAACCTCAATGCAGGAAATAACCAGATAACGCTCAGAGGAAAATACTGGCATGATTACCAGCAATGTCCTGCAAGTAGCTATAGTGGAAGCATTCATTTTAGTTCTACTGGTTATATCAGGCTTCCAGAACCACCAAATACGGCCCCTTCAATTGAAGGTGTTCCAGACCAGTTTACCCCTGAAGATACTACCCCTCCCTGGCAGATCGACTTATTTCCCTATGCTTCAGATAATGAACAATCTGATACCCAGCTTTCCTTTTCAATAATTTCTCAGACAAACTCAGCTCTTATCTATTGCATCGTCTCTTCTGACAGGTATATCACGTGCGGAAAACCTGCGGCGAACCAGAATGGTTATTCAGATATCACTGTAAAGGTAAGTGACGGGCAGCTTACGGATACCGATAATTTTAGAGTAACAGTTGGTCCAGTCAATGACCCGCCGATTGCCTCCTTTTCCTACACTCCCTTAAATCCTTCTGCAGGAACTTACATCACCTTTGATGGCTCTGCTTCAAAGGATCCAGATAGCACTATAGTAAGCTATGGCTGGAATTTTGGTGATGGCAATACTAATTCAGGGATTATTGTTTCCCATACATACTCACTGCCTGGCTATTATACTGCTACCTTGACAGTCAGCGATGGAAGTCTTATAGGAACCTATTCAAAACTGATCTATATACAGTCAACAGAATGCTCTGATGGCACCGATAATGATGCTGATACTTTTATAGACGTAGCAGATCCAGGTTGCCATAGCGACGGAAATCCAAGCAATCCTGCAAGCTATGTTCCTTCCGATGATGATGAATTTGATACAGGTATAGCCTGCTTTGCAGATTCTGATTGTGGAAGCACAACAATCACCAACCAATGTTCATCTCTTGACTATCAGACTATTACCACAAAACCAACTTGTAAAAATCAAGGCACATTGAATAGCTTTTGTAAAGATGAAAAAACAGTTGCTGCTCAAAGCTGCCAGTATGTGTGCGATGATTCCTTAGGTTGCGATTACACTGAATGCTCAGATGGCAAGGATAATGATTATGACGGGCTCATTGATTATCCCAATGATCCTGCTTGTTACAGTTACCTTGATGACAGCGAAAAAGGAGTCATTGTCTGCTCATTTGATGCGCAGTGTGGCATGCCTTCTACTACTGCTATGTGTGGAACTGATGAATATGTGGTTGCAACCAGTACCCCTACCTGTTTCAATCCAGGGGGAGAATTAAGCTATTGCGACGATGTAGTGCAAGTCAATAAGACTGATTGCAGCTACATCTGCGATGATTCCTTAGGTTGCGATTACACACAATGTTCAGACAGCATCGACAACGATGGAGATGGAGATATAGACTATCCAGCTGACCTGGGATGCGATGATTATCTTGATGATGACGAAAGTGACGAAACTTTCCAATGCAGTGATGGATTGGACAATGATGATGATGGCCAGATAGATTATCCAGCAGACACTGGCTGCATAGATGTACAGGATGATGACGAATCAAATTTCTTTGATCTCTATATCGATGGCGGTTACCTGCCTCATGGGACATTGTATGACGATGAGACAGCCGAAATCAGATTTAAGACCCACCACATCCCTGGAGGAGATATTCCTGTTTCAGTTAATATTACTATAGACGGAAACCTGATAGGTATTAGTACTTTGCCCTACGATCAGCTCACCAAAGATTGGGGAATAAACCTCGGGCACCCATTAAGTGCTGGAACCCATGAACTAAAGATTTTCACCGACAATGATAATAAGTATAATGAATCCAACGAAATAAACAATCTCTTTGTGTTCTTGTTCACGGTGCAACATCGGGTATTGACTCAATGTCAGGATGGAATCGACAATGATGGCGATGGATTAGTCGATCAGGAAGACCCTGGTTGTAACGATGACCTAGACGATACTGAAGACAACGGCAATATAGAGATAGTTCGCGTGGATACCTATCCAGGACACGCTCCTTGGATACAAGACCTCACCGAGGGACAAATTGTAGAGGTACCCTCTGATTCATTTGATCTATTGAATGATGTTTATGTAGAAAACCAATTTATGGTTACCCCGCTTGAGATCCAGGTTAATATTAGCATATCCTCTCTTGGATTAAGTAGGGATGGCGAAACCAAAGTGGTGGATCCTCAAGATACCGTTTTGTTTTTTGATGATATTGGAGGAATACCGGCACTAGAACCGGGAGTATACCCTGTTATTATCATGGCTTCCGTGTGGTATGATGGGCAGCTGTTAGTTGATTCCTTCACCTTTAAGATAGAAGTCCCTGAACTACCAATTCCTCAATGCTCCGATAGTGAAGACAACGATGGCGACGGATTAGTGGATCTTGATGATCCCGGATGCAACGATGCGGACGATGACGATGAAAGTAACGGCACTTCACAGTGCCAGGATGGCATAGATAATGATTATGACAGCTACATAGACTATCCGGATGATTTGGGATGCACCAGTCCACAGGACAATGACGAAAGTGACGGACCAATTACCTGCTCTACCGACAATGAATGCGGTTCTGAAGTAGTTCAATCATATTGCAGCGCTGGCAATTTCATCACTGAAACCACAAAACCTGTCTGTTTAAATGCAGGGACCGAACACAGCTATTGCGACAAGGCAGTAGATTCTGAAATTGACTATTGCGACAATATCTGTGATAACTCACTCGGCTGCGATTACACTGAATGCTCTGATGGCGTCGATAACGACGGAGACAACCATATTGACTTTGGGTCTGATCTTGGGTGTGATGATTACTTCGACGACGACGAAAGCGATGGAGATATTGCATGCTCTGCAGATATAGAGTGTGGTACACCGCAATCAGACTCAGTATGTTTGGGTCTTGATTTCCAGACTACAACATACCAGTATGCATGCATAAATGCAGGAACCGAATATAGTTACTGCGCCACGACGGTGAACGTTGCAAACCTGACCTGTCACGCAATCTGTAATACCGTCTTCGGCTGCGATTACACCCAATGCTCAGACGGCATCGATAACGATGGTGACGGATTCACTGATCTGGATGATATCGGATGCGTTAACTCTCGAGACAACGAGGAATTGAATTACTATACAAATCTCTTCGATGTCTTACCGAGAAAAACACTCCAGATAAATAATATTCGATTTAACAGAGAAGTTATCCCGACGGTACGAGCAGGCGACCAGCTGCTCGTAGACCTGCAGTTTACCAACATTGGCAGGCAGGACATTAGCAAGGCAACTATACGGGTTACCGTTCCTGAATTGGGAATTAGCAGACGATTAGGGCCGTTCACCGGACCAGAAACAAAAGAAATGATGTCGAGAGGAGTGCTCATTGATATACCTGATGATGCACTTCCGGGCGAGTACACCGTACGTATGTCTCTCTCAGATATCGATGGTTTGAGACGGATACGCCACCGCGACTTCATCATTGAATAGAAACCACTAGTTAATAGTTAATCATAGTAACTACTGGCGTATGCTAACTAATCGAAAAGTTTATATATAAGTGCCGTATTACACTGGTCAATAACAAAACTAATGTTTAAAAAACATTTTTGGGGGTAGAAAAAATGAATATAAAGAAAATGAGTGTTTTTGTGTTGTTCGTGATTAGCTTGATAGCTGCATCTGCAGTTGCATCAGCTGCCGTGAACGTCGACATAGACTTTGTCAAGGTCAATGGCGATGAGTTTGGTGGAGGAATAAATGTTATCCAGCAAGATAAGGATGACAGCATTGAAATAAGGGTCTCTGCCACTAACAATGGAAACGAAACAGCCGAGAATGTGCAGGTCTCTGCAAGCATCAGAGGAAACGAACGGGACCTCATTGAAGACATTACGGATACCTTTGACATGAAGGCAGGTGTTTCTTATATAAAGAAGCTCACTTTGGATCTACCCCAGAGAATGGATCAAAATACTTACACACTATTTGTTCGAGTTGAAGACAATTCCGGTGTTCTTGCTGAAGATGAGTCAAGCTTCAGGCTTGAGATTGACGGCAAGCAGCACGATGTTGAGATTCGAGACATAATTCTAAGTCCTGAAGAAAATATCAAGGCAGGGAGAGCTTTGCTTGTTACTGCACGCGTAAAGAACTTTGGCGAGCAGGAAGAGGAAGATATCAAAGTTAAGGCAACCATTCCTGAGCTTGGTCTTTCAGCGTCAGATTATATTGATCAGCTAGACCCAGAGGGTGGCGATGATGATTCAACCACAAGCGAGGAGCTGTATTTAAGGATTCCAGACTGCGCAGAAGCAGGTGAATACACCGTTCAGGTCTGTGCTGAGTTTGATGATGGAGACGAAGAGACATGCGAGACCACAAGCATAGAGATTGTAGAAAGTGACTTGTGCCCAGCATTTGTGCCTCCAGCAGACACCGAATCCAAGACAATCATAACAATTGGTCCAGAATCGCAGAGCATTGATGCCGGCGACAGTGCAGCTTACTCAGTTACCATAACAAACCAGGGAACCGAATCTAAGTCATATACTGTTTCAGCAGATGCTGGAAACTGGGCTACAACCACTATAACACCTACGAATGTCATTGTTCTCTCACCAGGAGAATCAAAGACAGTGATGGTTAATGTTGCACCTAACGAAGGCGCATCTGGAGAACAGATTTTCTCTGTAACCATCTCAAGCGGCGACAAGGTACTCAAGCAGGTTCCATTGAAGGCAGATGTTGACAAGGCAAGCAACCTGAGCAGCATCAAGAGGGGCCTCGAGATCGGCTTGGTTATCTTAGTAGTACTGTTGGTTGTGCTTGCATTAATAATCGGTTTCAACAGGCTTAAGGGAAACGAAGAGCCTGCAGAAAAAGAAGAAACCTATTATTAACCATTTTTTCTTTTTTCATTCTCTTTTTGTTTTGATGCACCTATCTACCGAGGGAGGGTATTCATGATTGCAAAAACAGTAGGCTACATCGTTGTTTTATGTATGCTAGTAGCATCAGTCTCAGCCTATTATACTGTTGAGCTGGGGGAATTTTATACTTCTTCCGAGTCTATCACCCGGGATCAGTTTGTGGCCTCTGCAGGCTCATATGAAGCATGTGGTGGGGAACAACGCATTATTCCTCTGTGGATTGTTAACAAGGAAAATGCTAAGCAATTTAGATTTTCATTGGAAGATGCTCCATTTGCCTCCCTTTCAGGGTCAAGCTTCACCTTGCAGCCAGACCAGCAGGGAGTTATTTTCATAATTCTCAATCCATCAGTTGATGCAAGCGGTTCAGCTCCTTTTTATCTTAATGTAAACACGAACGGCAAACAGACATTGCATCACCGCATTGATCTTGTATTGGACCAGTGCTATGGGGTAGCTGTAGATATTGAATCTCCTGAAACCATTCTATGCAGTTGTGAAGAAACCACCTTTCCTGTGAAAATCACCAATACCGGCTCTTCATCTGAATCTTTTAAAGTTGATCTGAATGCCCCGGATTTCGTTTCCATAGATGGAGACACTCAGGCAATTGCTGCCCACAACACTACACAAAATGAGGTCATAGTCACACCATCATGCGATGATCAGGGTTCCTACATCATTAAAGCGATTGCGGAATTAGAGAGAAGCAGCTCAGTACAAGGCCAGGACAGCATACTTATCAAGATTGCTTCTCAGGAAAGCTGCTACAATGCTAAGCTCGATGCACATAATATACATGCACAATACAAAAAGTCATTTCAATCAGTAACCATCAAGAATTCAGGTCTTAAGGAAGCTACGTATTCCCTATCATTGGATGCGCCAGACTGGATAACAGTCGATACTGAATCATTGCGCTTGCTGCCAGGCCAAATCAAGAAGGTAACTCTTGAGATAAACCCTCCCTCTGAAATAGGGGCAGGAGATTACCCAGCCAAGATCACTGCCTCAACAGGCGATGTTGTGTTTGAGGAGGTATTCACCATTGGTCTGAGGCAAGAAACTTCTTTCCTGCAGCAGGTATCAAGTTTTCTTGACTATTATCGATATTACATTTACATTGCGCTGTCATTGGCTTTAGCTGGAATTATACTGTTCCTGCTTAAGAGAACAAAAGGAACAAGAACCGAAAAAAAGAAAAGCGAATCAATGCCTGAGATCAAAAAGAAGCTTCCTCAAAAAAAGAAGATGCCCACAACCTCCAGGTTTTATATTTCCGCAGCAATTCTTATTTTGGGTGCATTTGCAGTTTACGCTATCGTCAGGTATTTTGATGTACTAAAAAGCTTTGCAAAGGACTATCTAGGGTATCTGCTCAGCGGCTTGGGGATTCTAATCATTATCATCATTCTAGGCCTGTTACTGAAGCGAAAGAAAAGCAAGTCCCATCCCAAATCTTTCAAAAAAATAGGGATTATCTTGCTTATGATCGCTGTGCTTGCCGCAGGCGTATATGCACTTTTCTACTTTAAACTTATGGAACCTATTGTAGAATTTGTTATGCTCTACCTTACCTATATACTAGTTGGAGTCGGCATCCTGATAGTTTTGTTTCTAATTTTAATGTTTGGAAAGAAACTGATTGCTTTATTTAGATAAATGGGGACACGGGGATTTGAACCCCGATCAGAGGCTTTCTACAGGGTAATTATCAATCATCGCCGTTAGGCTCATCCCTCCACTTACTGGAGGCCCCTATTCTAGCCAGATTATACTATGTCCCCGCTATCTCTTCCAGGATTGTGAGGCTATTTTTAAATATTATGGAAAACCTAGAAAGATAATCTATCTTTCACTTTTGTTTGTGACTTCTGCACCTTTCCAGCGGCAACCTCTATGACAAATTTTGACCTTCTCTGAGGATTATAAAAGCAGAAAGGCCTCAGTTTTTCTTTGATTTCAATAACTTCTTTGTTCTCGTTCAAAAATAGTACATCAATAGGATAGAATACAAAGAGCATATGCAGCGGAATTAATTGAGGTCTATCAAAGGAAAATATCAATACTCTTTCTTCCCTTCTTTTAGAAAACATCAGTCCCCACGCCTTTGACCATTCTGACTTGCAGTATATCGCTTCAGAAGCGATTTGACATCTCTTGCTTCTGTTATAGATACCCATGCTCTGACACAATCCTCCCAAATATTTAAATATGCTGTTCCTTTCGCATCTGCCATGGAAGTATTAGTTACCGGTGGTGCAGGATTCATTGGCAGCCATATAGTAGATGAACTGCTTAAGAAGAAGCACACAGTCACTGTTCTTGATATAATCAAACAGGAGCAGGCAGGAAATCTTGGCCATTGCCTAGATAAAATAACATACCTGCAGGGAGATATATGCGATTCCAGCCTAGTCCTGAAAGCGTGCAGAAACAAAGACCATATCTTCCACCAAGCCGCAAAAGTAAGCGTTCCCGAGAGTATCTCAAATCCTCAGCTCTATGAACAGGTAAATGTGCAGGGCCACCTGAATATCCTCCAGGCAGCTCGGTCATCATCGGTGAAACGGGTTATATGTGCTTCATCCTGCGCAGTCTATGGCGATCCAATAGAGATTCCCCAAAAAGAGACCACTGCCACGTATCCTAAGTCACCGTACGCTGAATCAAAACTCAAGGCTGAGCAGCACACCAAATATTTTTTTCAGAGACATGGTATGGAAACTGTTTCCCTTCGTTATTTCAATGTATTCGGACCACGCCAGCAAGATAGCGGTGCATACGCTTCAGTCATCCCTCTCTTCATTAAAAAAATGCTCCAGAACCAGCAGCCAACCATATATGGGGAAGGCAATCAATCCAGGGATTTCATCCACGTAAAAAATGTCGCTGCCGCAAACGTCTTGATGCTTTCTGCCGAAGGCGTTGCGGGTGAGGTATACAATGTCTGTACTGGACTATCCCATAACCTGAATCAGCTGGTGGACCATATTAATAAGATTCTAAACAAAGATATAAAACCAGTTAATGCTTCTCCACGTGCAGGAGACATACACACTTCAAGAGGAGACCCCCAAAAACTTCTTTCAGTAGGGTTTAGACCTATCATCGAATTTAAGCAAGGCCTGCAGAATACGATAGAGTGGATTAAAGCACAATAGAAGCGTAGCCGACAGCAGACGAATAGTCGCCTATCACATCTCCTGAGGCGTAATATTTGAGCAATCGAGCCTTCTTCTTGCCCACAAGTCTGGCAGACTCCAGAAGACACGCAATGGGGTGCCTTCCACAGATAGTGGCCCCTGTTTTCTCAGTGTATCCTAAGAATTGGGATGCCTGCAGGCTTAATATTGGTTCGATGGCTCCCTTATCCAACGCATACATATTCTCTTTTACTTTTTTCCTAAATGGAAAATAACCATAATTCATTCCAAAATGGGTAAAATCACTGGATGCAATGAAAACCACCTTCCGTGCCAAAGCATTGACACTGTCTATAAGTGCGCGCGCGATATCATTATAAGACATATCTGGAGATGCAGTTACTGCAACCATCTTAAACTTCATCCCTTTATTCACAAACTGAAGAAATGGTAGCTGGACCTCTATACTATGTTCATAGAGCTGGGAATCTTCACTTTCTATAATCCCCCTACTAACAATTTCAGAAGCAAGCTGTGTGTCTGTTTTGACAATTCCCAAAGGAGTCTGCCAATCTTGTACACTGATACCGCTCCCATATCCGTTATGGCTTAATCCCAGTAAGATATATACATCAGGAATAACTGATTCTCCAATCTCTTTATAGGACCACGCAGCGCAAGGCCCAGAATACATATAACCTGCATGCGGAGCTATTATGCCAAATGTCTTCTTTAATCTTTCAGAAGGCAGCTTCCCTGGCCCCCAAGGAGATAAAAAGGACTGCCTGATCTGGGCAGAAAGCTCATCTGGATCTGCAGAGTAGAACTGCCCTGCTACTACCGATTTCCGGACCATTTGTCTGTATGAGCATGCTAGTTATATAAATTTTATCTATATACAACAACCTCATAAAACTTAAATACTTCGAATATAGGATACATCCCATGAGACTAGTATTCTGCATCGTTTTCTGTGTACTCATGGCTTCAGCCATCGCTGAAATTGAGTTGTCCAATGAACTGCAGGAAACCTATATCTTGGGTATGCCTATAGATTCATCATTTTTAGTATCTCTTGATTCAAATCAAAGCGCTCTATTCCGGTTGAGGTTAGTTTGCGATTCTTATGAGATAGAATATTTTGTGACATTGATTGATCTTTCTAAGGATTCAACGCTTGACCCGCCAGCCTTAATGCCTACAGATAGCATGGTGGGGGAATGCAGCCTTAGCGTCAGGGTGGAAACTTTAGAAAAAGAGTTAGTTGGATCATATACTTCACCTTTTTTTCAAGTTACTAATTCATTGGATGTATCTATCGGTCTAGATTCATCAGAGCCAACACCAGGTACCACAGTCACTCTTACAGGGCAGATAAGACCCACTGGTGAGTTCACCATATTGTTATCCTTTGCAGGATCCCAAGAAACCTTTGCTGCGGGGTCAGAATTCAGCAGAGCACTGGTTATTCCTTCCACAATCAAATCTGGCGAACAGGTTCTGAATGTTCATGTAACTGATGATTACAATAATCAAGGTGATGCAACTGTTTCTCTCACCATAAAACCAAAATTAACAGCTCTTCAACTTTTAGTTAATAAAGAGGCTTTTAACCCTGGTGAAACCCTAAGCATCAAAGCAGAGGCGCTGGATCAAGCTGCTACCCTCATGGAACAAACCATAGCTATTACCATAACACATAAGACCAACATTATTCATACAGGGAAGATCGAATCAGCAGATAGTTTTGAGTACAAACTCCCCCCATCAGCTAATCCAGGGGAATATCTTGTTGAAATCGAAGCTGGAGAGATAAAAGAACAGGTAAAAGTGCAGGTAGCAGAGCTTAAGAAACTTAATGTCAGTCTGGAAGGAGGGATTGTGCGCATAACTAATATAGGAAACATCCCTTATGATGACACAGTCAATCTTAACTTATATAGTGAAGATGGCATTCTGGTTCTGAATCAACACATTAAACTTGACCCTAAGGAAGAAGCAAATATCGATCTCTCCAAACGAGTTGCAGCAGACAACTACACCATCTCATCAACAGAAAACGGGACAAATGTTACTCTCGGAACCGATGTGTTTATCCCAGACAACCGCTCTTTCTTTACCAAGATAACTGGCGCAGTTATAGGTATTGATGGCGTGTCCTCTTTCTTTCCCATCTTTGCTCTGGTCATAGTGTTCCTGCTTTTGTTAGGGATATACCTCAAGAGGAAAATGAGGCATTAAGTTCCCTCACTCCAGCTGTTAAGGTATTTAATCTGTTCATTATCTAATGCGTCTATCTGTATGCCGTAAACTTCAAGTTTAAGTTGCGCTATATAATCATCTAATTCTTCTGGAAGTTGGATTACTTTAATAGGCATTTTGGCCTTGTTCTTTATACAATATTCTATTGACAAAGCTTGACCGCAGAATGAAGTGTCCATAACTTCTGAGGGATGCCCCTCGGCTAGGGACAAATTGACTAACCTGGCTTGTCCGAGGCAAATTATTTTGTTGCCATTGTGCAAAGTAAATTCTTCAACTAACGGTCTAATTTCTTTTACGCTTTTAGCTGTTTTTTTCAATTCCTTATAATCAATCTCAACATCAAAATGCCCAGAATTACAGATAATTACCCCTGATTTCATTTTCTCTATATGTCTTATTTTTATAACTTTTATGCTACCGGTAACCGTTATAAAAATATCTCCTAAAGGAGCGGCTTCATTCATAGGCATAACATAATAGCCATCATAAGCAGCTTGTAAGGCCCTAAAATGATTTACTTCTGTAACAATAACTTTAGCGCCCATTCCTTTTGCTCGTAAGGCAACACCCTTGCCACAACTCCCATATCCGGCTACAACTACTGTTTTACCAGAAACTAGAACATTTGTTCCTCTTTTAATTCCATCCCACGTAGACTCACCAGTACCTAAATAATTATCTAACAAATGTTTTGTTTTATTGTCGTTTACAGCAATCATAGGATATTTCAAAGCTTTGTCTTTTTCCATCGCCTTCAATCTTATAATTCCCGTAGTTGTCTCTTCACAACCAGCAATAATATCTTTTATTAATGTTGGATAATTTCGGTGTATTTCAGAAACCAGATCACATCCATCATCTATGGTGATGTTTGGCTTAAAGTCTATAACATATTTTAGGTATCTATAATAATCATCTGTTGATTCTCCTTTATAAGCCCAGACATTAACATCTTCTTTTGCGAGTGCAGCTGCAACATCATCTTGTGTGCTTAACGGATTACAGCCAGTTATAGCAACTTCTGCTCCGCCTGCTATTAACGTTCTTACTAAAACAGCTGTTTCTTTTGTTACATGTAAAGCTAAACCTACTTTTACACCTTTCAATGGCTTTTCTTTTACAAATCTTTTTTTAATGTGCATTAAAGCACCCATATGAGACTCTGCAAATTCAATATTCATTTTGCCTTGTTCTGCTAACCGTAAGTCCTTCACTTCATAATTTTCAGATTTGTCCATTTGTTTCACCTTAGTTACGGGGAATTACCAATATCTAATCCCTAATCTGTTATGCATCTTCTTTTAATATACTTTTCCTCTTCAAATCTTCAATTTGTCCAATAATATTACAAATAATTGGACAAATAACGATATCTTTAAATATTAGTTGGACACAAACAATAAAGTATGCAGTTAGACAATAAGGATCTCACCATTATCTCTTTGCTGAAAGACAACGCCCGCCTATCAGTGAGGGACGTCGCAAAGAAAGCAGGTATACGTCCTTCGACAGTCCATCAGCGCATTACACAGCTTAAGAAAAAGGGGATTATCGAAAAATACACACTTAAGCTGAATAACAAAGAAGTAGGGGAAAACTTCATAGTATTCCTTCTCATCAAGACAAAGCCTTCATCGCAGCTTGACCGAAAGATAATAGACAATCAGCATGTGAAAGAGATTTTTGGCATTACCGGGGAATATGACCTATTACTGAAACTCAAATTCAAGGATATTGAGGAGTTTAATGATTTCATACTGAGGTTCAGGAAGGAGCAAAGCGTCGTTACTACACTAACTACCGTAGTCACCGCAACAGTTAAGGAGGAGCTATAACACAAAGAAAATCCATTCAGGATTTTCTAGTATTAAAAATCGCCTTTATGTAAAGGTGATTTTTCATATTCCACGAGATTGTGGGGGGCTGGGATGTTTGCTAACACCCCCAATGAGATTGATTACATTCTTTCTCCGAATATCCCAGTCCCAATTTTCCTAAAATGAAAATACTGCTCGTATCATTGGTGAAGGAGTTTATCAGGGCAAACCATCCAAAGAAACCGAAAGGAACGATATTTTTTCGATTCCCCTCTCTGGCGCTTGCGAGTATTGTATCATTGACACCTGCTGAAGTTGAAATTGAGGTTGTTGATGAACAGATTTCTCCGATTGATTTTAATGCAAGAGTTGATTTGGTTGCCATTACCGTTCCAACAGCTGTCGCCAACAGGGCCTATAAAATTGCGGATACTTTCAGAAAAAGAGGTATCTCAGTAGTCCTCGGTGGTATTCATCCCACACTTAATCAGGAAGAAGCATTGCAACATGCAGATGCGATTATCGTAGGATACGCAGATACCACGTGGCCGCAACTGGTGTCTGATTTTAGAAACAAGAACCTTAAGCAAAGGTACATCGAAAATCCCCATTGTGCACTAGACAATCTGCCGACCCCGCGCTGGGATATATTCAGGAATATGGGGTATATTAACACTAACTTTGTGGAAGCAACGAGAGGGTGCCCCCACAAGTGCAGTTTCTGTTCAACAACTGCCTTTTATCAAAGCATCCATAGGACCAGACCGATAGAGCATGTTGTCAGAGACATAAAAAAAGTAACCTCTTTTCCGAAAAAATTCATATTTATAGTAGATGATAATATTATTGGAGATAAGGAATATGCAAAGAAATTATTTAAGGCTCTTGCCCCACTCAAGATTTGTTGGATTAGTGAAGCAACTGTCGACATCAGCGAAGACGAGGAGCTTGTAAAATTGGCCGCAGAAAGCGGATGCTTTGGATTATTCTTAGGTTTCGAATCTATTTCTGTACAAAACATCAAATCTTTCCATAAACCGCACAATAAGGTCGAAAAATACAGGAAGACGATTTCCTTACTCCACAAGTATGGCATCTCTATCGAGGGCGGCTTCATTTTCGGATCAGATTTGGATGATGCTTCGGTATTTAAGGAAACGTTTGAGTTTTTGGATAAATCAAACATCGATTCGTTCCTATCCATATACTTGACGCCGATGCCAGGAACACCGATGTACGCCATGTTCAAGAAGCAAAAAAGGCTTATTACTGAAAACTATGACTTGTTTGACTTTAGGCATATGACATTTAAACCAAAAAACATGACTATACAAGAAGTATATGATGGGGTAAGCTGGATCACCATGAAATTCCATTCGAGAACATTGGTAATGAAACGAATACTTAAAAAAATTGGCGACTTTATTCTCCATCCCTCTTTGAGAAGGTTATTCGGTGTTGTCGGCCTAATCGCGATTAGTTTGGCATTCAGAAAAAGAATCAAAGACTACGCTGCAGACGGGACATTTCCGAAAGCTTTTAGAAATATTTAAATACTGGGAATTCTATGTAATCAGTATGGCCTATGCCAAAAAGTTATTTCTAACAGCGGCTATATATGACATAGTTTTGGGAATTGCTTTTATGCTGCTATACCAGCCAATATTCACTCTCTTCAATATTGCCTTACCGACTTACCCCATGTACCTTCAGATGGCAGCAGCCCTCATTTTAATAATCGGTATTGGTTTTTATTTTGTATATCTAAATCCGAAGAAAAATAGAGATTTAGTTAAGGTAGGTATTCTCCAGAAAATAGCGTATATAGTGATTGCAAGCTATTATTTTTTCATCGGCGTAGCTCACATCGTGTTCATGATATTTGTGATTCTAGATTTCGTATTCTTATTATTCTTCGTCAAGCACATTAAGGAAATATCTTGATAACATGAAGGACACCATTGGTAAGAAGAACATCTCTTTTGGATGGATCTGGCTATTGATTGGCTTGGTTATGGGTGCGATCATGGGACTCTGGTCTTTTAACGGACCTCTGCCATCTCCAGTGGGGGATTATACCTCCCTGCCGCGGAGGATGCTTCGGCTTTCCCATATAGCGTTTGTGGGGTTGTCTTTCCTTAACATGCTATTTGGCTACCAAGTCGATAGACTGGTGTTGACGCGTAAACTCAAGAAAAGTTCCTCAATGCTACTAATCGGGGGGTCAGTTTTGATGCCTCTGATTCTATTCCTTGCCGTATTCAATGAAGCATTCAAATACTTGCTGCCAATCCCCGCAATGATGATTATTGCATCACTGGTGATTGTAGTGATCGGCATTATCAAGAAGTAGGTCGTTCCCCCCAAATATTTTCTCTCCAATTCTGATCATAGTAGCACCTTCTTCAATCGCAACCTTATAAGAGTGCGACATGCCCATGGAAAGGATTTCCATCTCTATATGCGGGATCTTAAGACCTTTAATAGAACCAAAAAGAGTATGCACCAACTTAAAATAAGGTCTGCACTTCTGCGGATCATCAAAGTAGGGGGCCATGGTCATCAAGCCTTTTATTCTTACATTTTTTAACGAAGAAACCTTTTTTATCAAAGGAACAACTTCTTCGGGCATTACACCATCCTTATTTTTCTCCTTTCCGCTGTTGACCTCTATCAAGATATGCATTGTTTTTCCGGCTGCTTTACACCATTTATCTATTTCTAGAGCACATTTTTCAGAATCAACGGTTTGTATCATGTCAAATATCCTCACTGCTTCCTTAATCTTATTAGTCTGCAGATGGCCGATGCAGTGCATGTGGATCATTCCCTTCAAGTCCGTAAGTTTCCTCGCTGCCTCCTGCACATAATTCTCCCCGATGATAGTCAGTCCGGCATGGACAGCCTCCAGAATCTCGGTTACTGATCTCGTTTTGGTAGCCGCGACAATAGTGGCAGAATCAGGAATAGACCTGCGCAATGTGCTAATGTTTTCCCGTATTGACATGATGTACTACCTTTGTAAGTTCCTTTTTGTCAATATGCGCTAACCGTGCGCCGAGTTGGCCGCATACTTTTGCTGCGAAGTAGCTTCCTAAATGGCCTGACGTATTTACATCAAAACCATGCGTTATGCCAAACAATACTCCGGCAGCAAACATATCTCCTGCACCGGTTGTATCTACCACTGCAATGGGATACGCCGGAATAGTGAAGGTATTCTCCTGTGTACGCATCAAGGAACCTTTCCTTCCCAGTTTCACGACAGCAATCTTACACATTTTTGAAATCAACCCCAGGGCATCCTCTGACTGCAGACCAGTAAGCGCTCGTGCTTCCTCCTCATTCGCAAAAATAATATCCGCGTATGTTCTGATTATCTTCTGTAGATCCATTCGGTTCCTGGAGACAATACCCGGATCTCCTAAATCAATGCTTATCATTACTTTATTTCTTTTGGCATACCGCATCGCATGCAACGATACTTTTCTAAGGCTTTTATCTTCCAGCTGGTATCCCTCTATATGGAGAATTTTGCTCTGTTTGAGGTCTTCAAAGAACACATCCTCTTTAGTGAGATGCAGTGCAGCGCCAAGGTGCACAGCAAACGTACGCTCACTATCTGGTGTAATGAACGTGAGGGCATGCCCCGTAGGATAAGATGATCGGGCTAGTCGGGTGCGTACTCCCCTTCCTGTCATTTTCTCTTCATATACATTTCCATGTTCATCAGTGCCAATCTTGCCGCAGAACACAACCTTCCCCCCCAGTAATGCAACCCCGTATAAAGTATTGGCAGAGCTTCCACCCGGAGAGGTCTTTACTACATGGCCCTTTATTTTTCTGAGCAACTCAGCTGTTTGCTCCTCATCCAATAGATGGAAATGCCCCTTTTTTAGGTCAAATTCTAAAATCCTCTGTTCATCAACTTCAACCATGAAATCCATCAGAGCAGACCCAATCCCAAAAACATCATACATGCAGTTTCGAAAAGGAGGAGGATATATAAATTTTGTGACTTTTCCGTCTCAAAAAAAGCATGCCCGTGATTAAATCTTTTTATGCATCTTGATTGAGTAGGTCTTGAAGCCAAGTTTTCTGTATAATCTGATAGCAGGCAGATTCTTTTCATATAATTCTAAACTGACTTTATGCGCTTTCTTTGATTTAAACCACGAATTCAGCCGAGCGACGAGTTTCTGAGCAACTTTTGTTCTGCGGTATTTCTTGGTGACATACAGGTTGCTGATATGCCCGATCCGCTCAAATCCCACCACACGCAAGCTCCGATATATCTTGCCGATAATCATGCCTGCAATCTCGGTATCTTCCACAGCCAAAAATACAGATCTCCAGTCATCTGAAAAGTCTTTTCGGAGGTATTCTTTGTAGATTCGCGTTACTGACTTTACTGGTAGAATAGAATTATTCCATTTACGCTGCTCCTGTTTGGACTTCAGCTTCAACGCAAGAATTGTCTCAAAGTCTGTCTGAGACGCCTGACGTATCTTCACGATATCATTAAAGGCAATTATTTTAAAAGGTTTTGGGTCATGCCGTATACCCTGTCAAATTCCTTCAGGTACTCTGCAGCTATGCTCTCATTATAGATTATGAGGATATTCTCATCATTATCCCTATCCGCATTGCTGGATGGATTGAATGAGCCGGTGATGACAATTTTCTTATCAACGATGAACACTTTATGGTGCATGTTGGCAGGATTTGCATCTTTGACCACATCTAACCCAAATCCCTTAAAGCGTCCGAATTGTGAATATTCTGAACCAGCGCCTACTTTTTCAAATATCCCTCTGATTTCAACATCCTTAAATAGGATTGCATCAGCGATGGCATCATGAGTGAAGCTGAAGGTCATGAAATAAATACTCTCTCGAGCTGATTTGATAACCTCAATCACCCTTTCAGAGCATTTGTCCTCAGGGCAGAAATAATTCTCAATGTGATTTCCATTTAGATACACAATCGGAAATTGCACCTCTGCACCATCACCAAATGTACCATTCCAAAGTTCCTCAAACTCATCCCGGTAATTTTGCAATATATACCTAGATTCAATTATCACGATATTATTGTCATTCTTTGTGTTGTCTCTTACTGTGGGATTAAAGGAACCCGTAAACACCTTTTTATTGTCAAATATGCAGAATTTATTGTGGGAATACTGGCTTGAGGTATCATACTTCACGCCTCCTCCTTTAAGGTTGGGGAGCGCATTCTCATTATCAATAACTAGTTTAACTTCAATAGATAGGCTCTTCTCTCCCAATGCTTTCATAATTTCCTTCAAATCCAAGTCAAAGAAAGCGCATTCTATCGAATCCTGAGACTGTTCAATCAAGGCCAGCAAAAAACTGCTGCAATTTTCTACCTGGCAGAAATGGACATCCAATCTTCCTTTTTCGCTGGGAGCGAGGGCAGTCCCCTGCCCAGTAGGCGATACACTGCACCCTACGATAAAAAACAGCAAGCCCACTACCCATTTATTAACCACCATCTTGTTACTACTTTAAAATACTCCCCTTTCGAAAAATTTATATATCTGCTTGAGTAACCCACTGCTGTGCTTTATCCGCAAGGGTAGAGCACATCTATCACCTCTTTTTCCCAACAAGATACGCAAGTATCTTGCTTGGGTTTATGATCTTTTTCTTATGAAGAGGGATAGTATCAAGCCTGCTGCAATGCCGATGATAAATATTCCTAGATCAGGGTTTGCAGCAAAAATCACCTTTTCCTGAGGCTGGTAAAAATACAAGTCAAGGTTGCTTAGCTCAAGGGCATACTCTGAGTAGAGGAGTGCTGAAGAAAGGTCAGTCTCCTTCAAAGAGTTGGCATACTCGTAGTAGGAATAGGCGATGACGGGAAAGATACCCAGTTCAGTCTCGCGTATGATGCTCTCCTTCACTACACCTAATTTAATGTCAAGCTGCTCTTTTGATTCATTGAGGTTGAGTCCAACTAAATTGAGCACAATATCAGCCTGCGCTTTGGCTAGAGAAGCTTTGAATAAGCACAACTCATAATCTTCCGAATTAAGGTAGGAATAAGCATAATTTATCTCTTCCTGGGTGTTCTGGAGAAAGGAGGGCAGCAAAATCTCAACATACTGGAATCGCTCTTCAGCTTCCCCAATCTTTTCCTGGCACGATTCTTTTAATGCAGTATTACTGAGATCTAATTCTTTGCCGATATGCTGAAAGAATTTATACCAGGATACCGCAGAATACACCCGTTCTGATGCATATGCCAAGTCTGCTATTGCTCGGTGAGAATCATTCAGATTTCCCAGAGCTAATGTAAGATATTTATCTGCATCCAGCAGCCGTTCCTTCACCGATGCATATGCCTCTATGTCCGTAATAGTCCTTACTGCTTTTGCATCTATTCGTTTTTGGATATTTCCGATGTTATTCCGTACTTGTTCAATACTTTCTCTGATCTTAAGGTCTGAAAAATTTCGTGACATCATGTACAGTTCGCTTAGTTTGACATTCGCGCCAAAGCAGTAGCTTGCAGCGCTGTAGTAACTTCCTGTTTCAAATGCTGCAGAGCCTCGTTCAGTCAGGTTGTATGGTTCCTCCAGTAAGGATTGGTTGACGCCTTCAATCATACCCTGTAGTTTCTCGCTTCGGTTGCATAAATCCAGAGCCAGGCTGCCCATTATGGTAGTATAGTTCTCATCTACAACCAGTTCTTTTCCTTCAGGCTTGAGTTTTTTGCCGGTAAGCTCATAAAGGACCTCATTGAGGGTTGCCACCTCTCGTATCTCAATCCCTTTTTCATTTTCAATTTCAACAATGTTGATTGTTCGGTTTCGTGAATCAATAAGCTGTTCACCTTGGGGTATCAATATCTTCTTTAGGCCAGCAGCAGCGCCAGCATCTATCTTTTCCTTGACCCCGCCAACATGCCCGACCAATCCTCCAGAGTTTATGGTTCCGGTGATTGCTACCGATTCGTTCACGGGAATGCCCCCCAACAGCAGTACTGTCAGCGCAGCAGTTGCAGCGCCTGCGGATGGTCCGGCAATGATTGATGAATCAGCTTTTATGGTGTACACAAAATCGAAAGAGCTGCAGTCTTTATTGAGGAAACTGCACGCTACCTCTTTGGCAAATCGGGTAGATATTTGTGTATCAGTCTTAGTCAGAGGAAATGTATCCAAAAAAACCCTGCCGCTGCCTGGCCGTATCTCCAAATATAAGTCAGCAGTGCTGCCCTGAAATCCCCCACCTATCTCACGCACCGCTAATAGTTTCAGGTGGCCTTCTTGTATAATATCCTGTGCCTGGACAAAAGTCAGTAATAATACAAACATCACAATAGATAGTATCTTTTTCATTCTCGTAAGAAATTAGGGGCTGTTTTTATTACTTGTGTTTGAAACCAGCAAAGCAAAAAACGATCCATGCGCATCTCAAAAGATTTTGAATAATTCGGTAATTAGTTCTCACTTCTAGGGTATATATGTCGTTTTTAAAGTTTAAAAAGGACACACCCCACCATGGGGTACCCCCGTTTGTGAACTAATTTTCGT
>Ga0209542_10000957_pt1 | contig 68853 bp, 53 predicted proteins | sample RifCSPhighO2_01_FD_184028 | JGI IMG/M metagenome (GOLD analysis project Ga0209542, IMG submission 184028) | Soil microbial communities from Rifle, Colorado - Rifle CSP2_plank highO2_0.1 (SPAdes) (version 2) | ecosystem: Environmental > Terrestrial > Deep subsurface > Rock core/Sediment ...
GTATCTTAGGCCATAATTGTAAACGGTCAAAAAGCCTTTGACGCCAGTATATTTACAATGGATTTTGTTGTAATACGCCACCAGGTTGTGGCCTCATGGAGTGCAAGATGTATATGAACTTATGCAGTATTGGTCAAACGCTCTTAAATATTGGTTTATTTAGTAGGTAATATACAAATAAAAAACTCCAAACAGAATGATAGTTTATCTATTTGGAGTGGTAATAGTCCGATTATTGCTTGGTTATTTTGCCGACAATTTCGGTAATAACTGGTACCTTAGCGGTGGTTCCAGGAATCGTAATAGTGATAGTTTCTGGTATTAACCAGTTAATTGGTGCTTGACGAAAATTGACTCTAACTCCATAGCCACTTTGTTGATTGCCGCCAATATCTGCACCGACAAAATTGGGGTCGTTTTTAAGTTGTTTGTAAAAAAATCTTTTCACTTTTCTGGCTTGATTCTTATTAGCCACAACTAGGCCTCCTTTTGGTTTTGTTAGCCTCCAAGGTATTATTGTAGTAGCAATATGGTATTATAGCGCCTAAATTTTTAATTGTCAATGATCACTAATTATTATAAGTAAGTTAATTATATTTCTAGATATCTGTTGATAAGTCATCTTTGGCTATATTTTCAGCAAATTTAGGGTTGGGGGAGTAGAGACGATTTTTAATCTTCCATTTACTGGTTTTGAGATCTGGTTCTAAATATTGTCCGATACCTTCTTGATTAAACTTGTTAATAACTTTGGCTTTGGTTTGTGACCATCTAAGCAAACTGTCAAAGTTGATCTTGTATACTCCGCGGACAACAATATAATGCAATTCCTCATTTTTAAGAGCTCGACGGACAGTTTTTTCGCTTACTCCAAACAAGTTAGCTGCTTGTGATATAGTAATCCTAATTGGCTGTTTTTGAGGCATAATAATGACTATTAACAATTGACAATTAACAATTAACCATAAAATTAGGTTTTTATCAAGTGTTTATTATTTGTTAATAGTTAATGGTAAATTGTTAACTGTTAACACTGTGGATAAGTCGAGATTTGTCTAGACATGTCTAGACAAATCTTATCATTATGACTAAGTTAGTGTCAATAGTACAGCTATAAAATAACAACTATTAAATCAATCGTTATAAATTACTGGTTACTAATTACCGATTAGCAGTTAACATTGACATAAATTAGACATTTTACTATAATTAAATATGTTTACTAACTATTTTAGGCCATTATTACAGCTGGCTGGAAACAACTGTAACAGATAACTAACTTTCTCGTCATAATAAATGAGGAATCCCTTAAGTCAAAAGATTCTTTTTTTAAAAGTAAAAAATCAGGATTCAGAGGCCTTTGGCCAATTTTACGATTTATACGTAACCCGCATATATCGCTTTATTTTTTTTAGGGTTAATTCTATTTCTGACGCGCAAGATATCACTTCCGAGGTTTTTTTAAAGCTCTGGCAATGTGTTAAGAACGGACGGGAAATTAGAAATTTAAATGCTTTCATTTATACTATTGCCAGGAATTCTGTTATAGATTTTTACCGGCAAAGCCGTAAGCCGGAGGAGCAAATAGCAGATGAGCATTCTCATATACCCGATGAGCAAAGAGACATTCTGCGGCAACAAATTATGGATTCGCAGTTAAGCGATGTCTTAAAAGGCCTAGAAAATTTAAAGGACGAATATAAGGAAGCGATTATTCTAAAATATCTGGATGAGTTGTCAATTTCTGAAATAGCCGATATCTTAGGTCGCTCCAAGGGCGCTGTCCGGGTGCTTTTGCACCGGGCCATCAAGGCCTTAAAGGAAAATATAGATACTATTAATTAACAATTTTACTGCAAATCTATCAATAAAATATTGGTAGATTTAATAGAAATAAAAAATAATTTGTAAATTTGTAAAAGATTTGTATATTTGTAGAAGTAAAAATGAAATTTTAAATCAATATCAAATGTTAGACAAGGAATTAATTCAAAAATTGAATCAGGTCAAAAACTTGAAAGCCGCCGGCCAGCCCGAGCGGACTTGGATTTTGTTGAATAAAGAAATATTAATGAGCCAAGTTCAGCCCAATCAAAAAATTGAATCTTTAGCCGAAAAAAGAGGGGAAAAAATTTATTATTTCCAATATTTCAATAATTTATTCAAGCAGAGCATTTTAAAGCCGGCTTTAGCTACTGTGGTTATTGTTTTTGTCTTACTTGGCTATTCAGCCACCGTGAGCATGGCCGGTGTTAGTTTGCCCGGTGATAAACTTTACCCGGTCAAGACCGCTCAAGAAAAGGTCCAACTGGCTCTGACTTTTGCCGAAGAAGAAAAGGTTAGCTTGCAAATGTCTTTTGTTTCCCGTCGGGCCGATGAATTGGGGCAATTGGTTAAAAATGACGATGAGGTAAGTAAGAAAACGGCAGCGGTGAAAAAAACAGCCAAGCGGATATCCAAAGATGTGGGTGATGTTAAAAATAAGCTTGATAAGATAAGCATTGCCGCCGTGGCCGTTGATGATGAAAAAATAATAGAAGTGGCCAAAGAAATTGATACCAAAACTTTGGAATTGAAGCAGAGTTTGGTGGAGACCCATAATAATTTGTCCCCAGAAGTCAAAGACGATGTTGAAAGCGCGTTTAAGGAAGCCATTAATACCACTGAAGAAACAGGCACCAGCGCCTTGAATGTCATTATTAAAAAGTATGAAAATGACCAGACCATGATAGATGGCCAGGATGTGGCTTCAAGAGTTGCTGATCGGATCAAGGATGCCGAGGTTAGTATTGTCGGTGTCACCAAGGTTATTGCCAAAGCGGCCACTACCACGCCGGCTATAACTCCAGTTATTAATCCAGCCACCACCACTACCACTGAAACGCTATTGACGATACAAGAAAAACCGAAAGTGGCTCAAGCGGTCATTGAGCAAGCCAAAGATTTATTGGATCAGAAAGATTTTTCTTCGGCTTTGCAAAAAGTGACCGAGACCAATAAAATAGTGAGCACAGCGGAAGAAAATGTCAGAGTCATAGTCAGCGAGGCCAATTCTGCCACTACGACCAATTCCAATAACCAGTAAAAGCCGATATAATTCAAATTTTTAACCAGAAAATTCTACTCTGGCCGGCGCGGCCATTTAATCTTAATAATTGGTAACCATGGAGTTACCGCTAAGCGCAGTTTTAAATAAAAAGCGTTAAGCGGTAATCCCATGCGCAAACATACCAATTGGGAGGTTCGTTACAAATTTGGGATTCACCCTGTTAAATAATTTCGCCTTTGGTGAAATTCCCACTTTGTGGGATTTAACAGGGTAAATAGAACTTAAGTTCTCTACTGGCTATTTAGCAAAGGTTGAATCGCTTTATAGCGATGCTCTTAGTTTGGTAGAGTTTAGGAAACCTTTTTGTTCATTCCGTTTTGGGCGGATAATCCGCCAGAGGCGGACAGGGATTCTAACTTTTGTTTCTAGCCTATTTTTAAACGGATCTTTTAATAAATAAATATTTAATTCATTTATGAGAAAGTTAGTAACTTATTTCGTAGTGATAGCGACTATCATCTGGTCTCTTGGCTTAGCTGCTGTAGTTCCAGCTTCAGCCGCTTATACGCCAGCGGCCGGCGATCTGATTAAGACCGCCACCGATCCCGCTGTTTACTACATTGATGCTGACGGCAAGCGAAACTTGTTCGTCAACAGCGTTACTTTCTGGACTTGGTATAGCGGCAGCTGGTCAGCGCTCAAAATGGGCAATGATTCGGTGGCGCTAAATGTTATTTCTCAAGCAGATTTTGATTCCCTGTCAGTTGGCGGCCACGTGGTTGTCAGACCGGGCACCAAGCTGATTAAATTCCAAAATAGTCCGAAAGTTTACGTTGTCTCTACCGGCTCCGAATTAAGAGAAGTGGTTACTTCTGGCGGCGACGCTGCAGTAGCTGAAGCTCTTTTTGGCACCGGTTACGCCAGCAAAGTCATTACTATCCAAAATGGCTTTGAAAATGATTATACCAAGGGCACGGCTTTAACTTCCAGCTCGTCTTTGCCCGATGGTTCTTTAATCAAGTATTCAGGCAGTGAGGATATCTATTATATTGAAGACGGCAAAAAACGACTGGTTGCCGATGATGCTTTTATTGCTAATGGCTTTGCCTCTAGCTCGGTAGTTACAGTGGCCACCACTATGACTTATACTGCCGGCACTTCCATTGCTGCGGAAGAGGCCGCTCTAACCACTGTTTCTGGCACGGCTGCTACTACTGTAGCTACAGCTGGCTCGGTAGCCGTTGCTTTGGCTTCCGATACCCCAGCTGCCGGCTTGGCTTTAACCAGCGCCCAGCGAGTTGGCTTTACTAAAGTCAATTTCACCGCCTCTTCTGACGGCGATGCTGTTATTGACAGTCTGGTTGTTCAGCGAACCGGCATTGGCGCTGATACGGATTTCGGCACCATTATTTTAATGGATGCCAGTGGTAATGTTATTGGCAATTCCCAGACCTTGAATTCCTCACACCAGGTAACATTCTCCACTGACTTGACTATTCCCAAAGGCACCACCAAATCCTATACTTTGGCAGCTAATATGGCTACCTCTGGCTTAGGCGGCGGTAATGTGCCTTCTTTGTCATTAGTTACCGTTACGCCTAAGGGTTCAACCGTTGTTTCTGGCACCTTGCCAATTGTTGGCAATATTATGACCATTAACAGCGCTTTGACTATTGGCACGGTTACGGTTACTGCTACTGGCGCTTCTTACAATCCAACAGCCGCTACCAAGCAAGTTGGCACCGAGAACTACATCTTTGCTTCTTTGAAGGCCACGGCTAATTCCACTGAAGACATTCAAATTGAATCAATCAGATGGTATCAGGCCTCAACCACGGCTGATTCTGACATCACTGGTCTTGAATTATTACAAGACGGTGTAACAGTTATTGGCACTGGTTCATTAGTTGACAGGGAAGTTATTTTTAGCTTTGCTACGCCAGTTAAGATTGTTAAAGGCAATAGCAAAGAATTCAGCATCCGCGGCGATATCGTCAACGGTTCTGGACGAGTGGCTTCTTTTGGTCCGAGCAAGATAACTGACTGGAAGGTTAAAGGTTTGACTTATAATTCTTACCTTAACCCGACTTATGATAATAGTGTTGAGCCATACTTAATTCCAGGACCATTAGCTACTATTGATAAGGGCTCAATCACTTTTTCTAAGGGCACAATTACCAGCACCAATGTCGCTCCTTCGGTAACTAACCAAGAATTGAGCGCTTTCTACGTTCAAGTTATTGGCGAACCGGTGATAGTTACTCGCATTGTGGCTGATGTCGCTACTGGTAGCGCTAAAATCATCAATGTAAAAATCGTTGATGAAAATGGTACGACTATAGCTGGCCCAACTGATCCAGGCAATGCTGGAGTCAACCCCGTTGGTTTTGCTACTTCTACTGATACCATTACTTTCCCGGTTGGCACCAATAAGTATACCATCAAAGGTGATTTGGTTTCGTCAGCTGTTTGGGCAACCAATGCTTCATTAGCTATTAGATTAGATAGCGCTAAAACCACGGCTAAAGGTGAAACCACCAACTTAAGCATTACGGCTTCACCGAGCACTTTCTTGACTTTGGACACTCTGACGGTTAAGTCGGCTGCTTTGACGGTTAAAACCTCGGCTTCCCCAGCCGTTCAAAATGTGGTTAGAGGAAATCCGACTCCCTGGACTTTTGCCAACTTTACTCTTGATACCTCTGGTTCGGGTGAAGATATCAAAGTTACCCAGTTGACTATTAAGCACACCACCACGGCTCCGGGCTATTTCGGCGATATCCAAAATATAACTTTATATGATGGCGATACCGCTTTAAATACTCCGGTTCAGGGCAGTTCGGAAACAGCTGACAGCACCTATGGATCAACCGCTACCACCACTATCACTTTTTTATCGGCCTTAACTATTCCTAAGAACACCGTTAAGACCCTGACTTTGAAAGGTAGTATTTCCGGTTCAGCTTCTACTTCTGGTGTGGGTACGCCGCAAGAAAACACTTTCCAGCATAAGTTCGGCATTGTCAGAGCTGGTAATATAACAGCTACTGGCGCTGGCACTGGCACTTCAGTTACGGCGACTGTTACCGCTTCTGAAGGCCAAGCTCAAAGTATTTCTGCTGGTGGTACTCTTCGTTACTACGCCGCTGGCGCTAACCCAGGCAACCAAATCCTGGTAGGTAATACCACGGGCAATGTTGTCGGTGTCATTAATGTTGAGGCCTTGTATGAAAACATTGAAATTACCGATATCGGTATGACCTTCAATGATGCCGCTGGCGCTACTGATGTTTCCAGTGTTGATATTACTGATGGCACTACTACCTGGAACATACCAATCAGTGGCACTAATGCCACCATTTCTCCGGCTGCCGGACAATTAATTATTCCAGTCGCTGCGGTTAAGACCTTGACAGTCAAGGCCAATACTAGCGACTCTGTCGGCGGTGGTGCGGGTAAAGTCGCTGCTTCCGGTGATAGCTTTACTATCACCTTCTCCAACATTGCGGCTAAAGGTACATCCTCTGGTAATACTGGTACTTCAAATCCTGCTCTAACCATTACTGGTCAAGACACGGTTACCAACAGCAACTACATCTACGCTTCCAAGCCAACTATTGGTAACTTTACTTCCAGTTTGGGCACTGGCAATGAACGCACTCTGTTCCAATTCACCATGACAGCTGACGCTAAAGGCGATGTTGGTTTCTACAAGGTTACCTTTGACATTACCACTGGCGCTAACAGCGGTGTCACCACCACTAATTTGAAGTTTATTGAAAATCCGGGTGGCAGCCAGGTTGACCTCACTTACCGGGAGACCAATTACAGTATTCCGGAAATTGACGGTCGTCCAGAGCTGATTGTGGCTGGTGAAGGCGGAACTCTCCGTTACAACATTGTCTTCAATACCCAGGCCTACACGGCTAGTCCAAGTTGGGAATATCGAATTATTCCTGCCGGTGCTAGCAAGACCTTCGCTTTGAAAGGCGATGTTGGCAAGAGCACTTCAGGCAACTACAGTTACTCAATCGCTTTGATTGGTGATAACGCGGCTGCTGCCATAGGTGATGCTACCACCACCGATGCTTTAGCTAATGACAGCTTCATTTGGTCTGATTTGAACTTTGGTAACAACACCGGTACCGCTACCGCCACCAATGAGTGGACTAACGGTTACCTCTTGTTTGCTACCTCTACTCAATCAGCTACCTTCTAATGTAGTTGTCTAAAATAGTTGTAAATTGTTGAAATAGAAAAACAGCCCCGTCGTTTGACGGGGCTGTTTGATTTTAGCTGTGTTTTTTTGTATACTTATTTTTATAATTGACTGTAGAGACGGGGCATGCCCCGTCTCTACTACCCAGGAACGGCAGAGCGAAGCGATGGAGGAATTGGCCGGAAATTAACCGTAGAGACGGGGCCTGCCCCGTCTCTACAGACCTGTATTTCTAAAAAGATTATGAAATTACAATTGGAAAAATATATAGTAGCAATTATAAAAATCGGCTTATTGGCTGTTTTATTTTTGCCACTCTTGGCTAGCGGCTCATTTTATTTCCCTTTTATTGTGCCGCGTGATATCGCTTTTAGGATTATTACTGAATTAATTTTTAGCCTTTATCTTTATTTAATTTTAGCTGATAAAAATTACCGGCCGCGTTTTAATCTGTTAGCCAAAATCATCACCGCTTTTTTTGTGGTTTTGCTTTTAGCTTCTCTGACCGGAGTTAATTTTTACATCAGCTTATGGGGCGATTATGAGCGCATGGGCGGTTTATTTCATTTAGCTCACCTTTATTTATATTTTTTGGTCTTAATTAATATTTTTAAAACCAAAGATGACTGGCTAAAAGCCCTAACAATTTCTTTATTTGTCAGCTTAATAGCCAGTTTTATTGCTTTAGCGCAATATTTGAATACCGGGGTTATTTCTAAAGTCGGCAGCGGCGAGAGGTTATCCAGCAGTATCGGCAATGCCGCTTTCTTCGCCAGTTATTTGCTGCTCAATTTATGGCTGGGTCTTTACTTATTTTGGAACAAACAATTAAAAATAAAATTATTTTTTTATACTTGGCTGGGCTTTGATTTATTTTTAATTGCTTATGAAGTTTATTCTCGTTTAACAATTGACCGCGGTTTTTTAGTACCGATCTTGTCCAATAAGATTTTTTTAGTGTCTTTCATTTTTATTCATCTCTTGGCCGGCTTGGCTTGGTTTTATAAAAATAAATATCAAGCCATCCGGTTTTTACTGACCATTATTTTGTTGTTTGAAAGCTTTATTTTATTTTCTACCCAAACCCGCGGCGCGGTTTTAGGCCTTTATCTGGGCTTGGTCATACTGGCTATTTTAAGCTTGATTTTTAACCGGTCTTATAATCAGAAAATTAAAAATAAATTATCAGTGTCATTATCACTAATTGTTTTATTGTTGCTTATTGCTTCGCCTTTAATTGTTTATTTCAATCGTGACGCCAGTTTTATCCAGAATCAGCCGACTTTAAGGCGGTTGGCCACCATCTCGGCTACTGATATTACCACCCAGTCGCGCTTGACGACTTGGCGTGGCAGTATCAAGGGCTTAATAGATCGCCCGATTTTAGGTTGGGGCATAGAAAATTATAAAGACGCTTTCAATAAATATTTTCCCACCGAAATATATCGGGATCGCGGTTCCCAGTTATGGTTTGATCGGGCGCATAACGTGGTGGTGGACGTGGCTGTTTCCACTGGTTTTGTCGGCTTGACAGTTTATTTATTGATTTATCTGGCGGCCTTTTGGCAGATTATTAAAACCCATCGTCAAACCCAGGATTTCTCCTATCTTATTATTTTGGCGGCCATTATCGCTTATTTCATTCAAAATCTTTTTGTTTTTGATACTTTAAATAGCGAAATAGTGATTTTCTTGATCTGGGGGTTGGTGGTTTTTTGGTGTCAACCTGATCAGATCAATAATAAGCGTTTAACGCCAGCTAAAAATTATGCTTTATTTCCTTTAATATTTTTGGCTGTTATTTTTCTGATTTTTACTTATCAGTTTAATGTTAAAGCCGCTCAAGCTAACCGCTTAGTAGCTTATCAGTTGGCTTTACGAAACAAACCAGGGGATTTATATGACCAGCGAGTAGTTGATATTTTAAAAGAGTCCATTGATTTAAGCCCGATTGGCCGGTTTGAAACCAGACAACAGCTGGCTAATTATTTGCTGGCTTTAATTAAAGGCCAGAAAGTTGATGACGCTATTTTAGCGCCACTGGCCGAATTAGTGATTAGTGAACTTAAAAAAAGTATTGCCGAAGAGCCGCAAAATGTCAGAAATCATCTGTATTTGGCGACTGTTTATAATTCAGCTTATAAAATAAATTCACAGTATCCGATAGCAGCGGTTAAGCTGTTAACTAAAGCTATGCCTTTAAGCCCGACTCGTCCTCAAATGTATTCTGAAAGATGCCAGTCCTATATGAATCAGGATTTATATGATGAAGCTATTAGTGATTGCCAAAAGTCATTGGACTTAAGTCCCAATGTTATGGAATCCCATTGGAATTTATTTTTGGCCTATATTCTGGCTGGCCGAAACGATGAAGCCGACCAAGAACTTACAGTTGCCAAAGCGGTCGGCGAGGCCACCGGCAATCCGGTTATTTTTGACCGGGTAATCAATGCTTATTCGCAAACCGGCAATTGGTCAAGAGTCGTTGAGCTTTTAGCCGAAGAAATAACCAATAAGCCAACCGAGGCCTTGTTATACGCTAAATTAGCGGTGGCCTATCAGCAAATTGGCGACAATAATAAAGCTAAAACAGCGGTCTTAAAAGCGGTGGAACTTGATCCTAATTTACAAGCTGAAGCGGAAATTTTCTTGCAAACATTGAAATAATATTGTTATTGCGAGTTTGCGAAGCAATCCTATATTAACTTAATAATTAAAATAAGAATTATTTTATGCAAATTTTTAGAAATAAATTAATTATCATCGGCCTTATTTTTGTGGTTTTAATGTTGGGCCTTTATTTTTCTGGTTTTGATAAAAGCGGCTGGCTGAAATTCAACCGGAATAATAATGATAATAACATAGACAGCCAAATTGAAAAGCTTTTTGCTTTTAAGATGGTTAGAACTGATCTGACTCCGGCCTTTAATGAAAAATATCGCAATGAAATGACGGTTTATAAAGATACGGTTTTAGAGTCACCGGAAAAATTCAACTTCAACGCTTTTATGGGCGCGGCTATGGTCAAATATACAGTTGGTGATTATGATGGCGCGCGGGATCTCTGGCTTTATGTCAACCAGATTCGTCCCAGCAGCAGCCCGTCATTTTATAATTTAGGCAATTTATACGCTGACATTTATAAGAATTGCGCCGAAGCGGAAAAATATTTCAAAATTGCCACTACCAATGACCCCAACGAAATTGCTTATTTAAGGAATATTTTTGATTTCTATAATACTAAATGCCCCAATAAGCCGTTGGCCGAGGCCGCTCTTAAAAAGGCCTTGGCTATTAAATCTGATAGCGTTGACTTTATGGTTTTAAGCGCGGAATTTTATCGCGACCAAGGCAATAAGGAAGAGGCGATTAAATATTATGAGCAAGCCATCAAACTCTCACCCCAAAACCAGGCCCTAAAAGATGAATACAATAAGTTTAAGAGCGGTAATTAATTTTTTAAGATTTCAATAAAGGTAGAGACGGGGCATGCCCCGTCTCTACCCAAACTATGACATTAAAAAATATTTATGCTTAATAAAATTATAAATAACTTGCCCAAAATTATTATCTGGCTCTCTCTGGCAGTGATTTTATTTTCTCCGCTGTATTTAAACAGCCAGCTTTTTTTCCCTTTCATTACCACTAAAACTTTTGCTTTCAATATTGCCGTTGAAGTGATGTTTTTGACTTGGTTATTTTTGTGCTTCAAAGACAATAAATATCAATTAAAATTCAATATCGCTGTTATTTTAATGGCGATTTATCTGCTTTTGACCCTGATTTCTTCTTTATTAGGCGATTATTTTTATCGGAGTTTCTGGAGTAATAATGAAAGGAGCGAAGGCCTCGTACTACTTTTGCATTTATTTGTCTTTTTATTGGTCTTAACTAATTTCTTTAAGAAGTTTAAGGACTGGCTTTATATTTTTGATCTGTTTTTCCTGGCTAGTTTATTGGTTGGTTTATACGCTTTGGGTCAATTCTTTCAGCTGTCTTGGCTGCCGATTTCTACCTCCGGCCTTCGGCTGGCCGGCACCATTGGCAACGCCGGTTATATGGCTGGTTATATGATCTTTGGCGTATTTTTTGGTTCAGTTTTATTTTTCAACCGCCCCAACTTCTATTTTAAATTTTATTATTTAACAGTTATCATTTTAGAAATTTTTATTATTTTCAATACTTATACCCGCGGCGGTATTTTAGCCCTGGTTTTTGTCGGTTTGGTATTTATTTTATATTTTTTATTTTATTATTTTCCCGTTCAAGACGGGTCTCGGGCTAGAGGTCGGCTAGGCGCCTGGGACGGAAAAATTTTAAAAATCAGCGGTGTAATTATTATAGCTTCGCTTATCACTCTCTCAACTTGGTTATTTTTAAATAAAGATGCCGACTTTGTTAAAAATCATGAGTTGCTGCAAAGAATCGCCAGTATCTCCACCCGGTCAACCACCGCCCAAACCCGTTTAATGGCTTGGAACAGCGCTTATCAGGGTTTTAAAGAACGGCCGATTTGGGGCTGGGGCTATGAAAATTTTTATCAGCCCTTTGACAAATATTTTAATCCTCGGATGTATGAGGATGTCGGTTCAGTTGTTTGGTTTGATCGGGCTCATAACATTATTTTTGACCGCCTGGTCTCTGGCGGCTTATTGGGCCTTTTATCATATTTGTCTTTGTTATTCCTGCCGCTTTATTATTTATGGCGGCACTATCTCAAGAAAAAAGACGACAACAATCATTATTTTATCCCCTTTATCTTTACCTTAGTTATTTCAGCTTATTTTATCCAAAATCTGTTTATTTTTGAAGCGCTGGTTACTTATATTCCTTTATTTTTAGCCATTAGTTTTATTTCTTTGTTTAGTCCATATTATGCCCCGGCTATCTTTAAGAATAACTATTTTAAATTAGGCCTTTTAATTGTCGGCTTGGCTTTGTTTTTTCCGATTTTATATTCAGTCAATCTTAAGCCGCTTCAAGTCAATAAAGATCTGGTTAAGGTCTTAAGTGATTCTCAAATGAATTATCAGCAGAGGATTGGGCTGTTTAAATCACTTTTAGCTAAAGAAACGCCCGGCAATCAAGAGTATCGCCGGCAATTATTTAGTTTTTTCAGTAATTTAGCCAGCAGTAAGACCGCTGACCCAAAGGTCCTGTCAGACCTGTCTGATCTGGCGCAGTTCACTGATAGCGAACTGAAAAAGCAAATTGAAGAAAATCCTTATAGCGTTGCCAATTATTTATTAGTGATGCAATTCAATGATTTCATCTTTTCTAAAACCGGCCAAGTTGATTATTTGCAGCGGAATTTTAATTTTTTTGAAACTGTCAAAAAATTAGCGTCCAATCGCCAGCATATTTATTTTGAAATGGGCTACTCTTACTTTAATTTGGCCAATTATTTCAAAAATACCGGCCAAGAAGAGAAATTCCAGGAAAATTTTAAATTAGCCGTTGAGCAATTTGAAAAGGCCATAGCCCTATATGATCAAAGCCCGGAGCCCTATAAGCAATTGGCTATTATCTTGTCTTTAGGCGGGGATAATCAAAAGGCGATTCAAATGGCTGAAAAATCGGGATCGCTTCACCCCACTTATGCCGTCTGGGCTAAGGGGTTTATAAATAATTTGGAAAATAAGAAATAATTAGCTAAATTTAGATAAATAATTATTAGTTTACAATTAATTTTAATTTCTGCTGTCCAACTGGTAGGTCTCATTTCCTATTTTTATCTAGAGTCAGACAGATCTAATTTATAAATTTTATTCTTATTATTATTGTTTGTTTTTTTGTTTTTTGGTTTTATTATTTTTTTGATTTAACTTATCCACAGCCCATCCTTGTTTTTATTTTTGCCTCATTTTGTTATAATTAACAGTATATTTAATAAACTTTATTAATGCTTCAATCCGAAGTAAGTTTAGGGATTGGGGTTAATTTAAAAAACTCTATGAACAAACAAGGACAACACTTCTTAACCGCTGTTAAATTCTTAGTAGTGGTTATTGGGGCTCTACTGATGTCAGTTGGCATAATTTATGCCGCTACCACCATAGGTACCAATATTAACACCACTGGTACCACCACTCTGGGCGATGGCACGGGTGACACTGTCACCATCAATGGCCACATTACTGCTGCCACTACCACTGGCAATTTAGTGGTTGGCATTGATACTTTAGCAACACCAACTTCAAGTTTGTCTGTTTTTGGCGGCTTGCATGTTTTTAGGGGTGTAGCCACAACTTCTGATGCTCTCTGGGTCGGTTCAGCTGGAACAGTTAGCCAATTAGACCTGGCCGGCGGTGATTTATATGTTCAGAATGATGCTGAAATTGATAATAACTTATTTGTCCAAGGTTATGCTTCGACAACAGGAGATTTAATTGTTAAGGGTGGCACTATTGATTTAACTACTTCTACTGCTACCACTACCGTAGGTATATTTGCTAGAAGTAGGACTGGTGGTGTAGCTACCTCCACTTTAGGTGCTGGTGATCTTGATGATGGCACTGGTGTATCAGCTGGTTGTTTGGAATTAGTCATGCCCGATGGCGGTTATGGACATTGTTATTTGCCAAATGGCGCAACCGCTTTAGTTTGCGCTCGAGGCCAATGTGTACCGCGATAATTAAGGCAAGGGAATTTATTTAATTAATTTTAGCCGTATGAGAAAAATATCTTTAGTAATTTTTCTGACAGCGCTTGCCTTGGTTTTTGGTTGGTTGGTTATCGTCCAAGCAGCCAATAATGACTTCACCGCCGATGGCGATGTCACTGTTGAGCTGACAGGCGGTAATGTAACTGTTCTAAGCGGTTCCACCGCTGAAAGCGTTGTCATAACTGATGGAGTTCTAACGGTCAGTAATCCCGGTTCAACTTCCACACCTCTTTTTAAACTACAACCGGCTGGTGGCGGCACGGTTTCAATTAAAGCGACTACTTCAGCCGGCGCTGATGCTGGTTGCAGTACTTTAACTCTAACTTTACCTACTGCTCCTGACACTTATACTGTTGTTCCCCAAGCTGGGCAGTGTAGCGGCGGCGGTGGAGCCAGCGGCGGCGGCGGTGGAACAACAACTACAGTCACTACGCCTACAACAGCTACCACTACTACATCCTCAACCACTGTAACCGCAACGCCTGGTTCCGATATTGGTAGTTTAGACAGTGGCAGTAAAAATGTTTTAACTTCTTTAGACACCCAATTTAATTTCACTACCTCATTAAGCCAAGATAGCGATAACAGCCATAGCGCCAAGGTTTCCAGTTTGGACACGGTCAACAAGAAAATCCAGATTATTTTGGAATCAACTCCGGTGACAATTGACTTGGTGTTAGGTGAGATTAAAAAAGTTGATTTGGATGGTGATGGCGTCAATGACTTGAGCGTTAAGTTCAATAATTTAGTTGGGGAGACGGTTGATTTGATTATCACTAATATTGTCAGTTTAGAGAAAGCCGGATTAGCGGTGGGTGATTTGATAAAAACTGCCAAAGACAGCGCTGTTTATTATATTGATGCCAATGGCCGGAGGAATTTATTTGTTAACTCGGTTACTTTCTGGACTTGGTATAGCGGCAGTTGGTCCGATCTTACCTATAAAGGAGCTAAAAAGACCCTCAAGGTTATCTCTCAAGCTGATTTTGACGGTTTAACCTTGGGTGTACACGTAACTGTTAATCCGGGAGTGAAACTGATAAAATTCCAGAATAGCCCGCGGGTTTATACGGTGTCTCTTGGCAAGATTTTGCAAGAAGTAGTCAAAAGCAGCGGCGATGATGCGGTGGCTAAAGCCCTTTATAGCGCCAAATACAAAGATAAGCTGATTACCATCCAAAATGGTTTTGAAAGCGATTACACCAAAGGCGAGGCCCTAACTACCACTTCGGCTGTGCCTACCGGCACTGAAGAGTTGGAAGAAGTAGTTGATTAAAGTTTATCTATGAATTATAAAAAGTGCTCCGATGTGAATCGGAGCACTTTTAGAACATGTCAAGAAATATCTCAGAGATTTTATGAGAAATAATTTTTTTAAACTTTTAATCCTGATAATTTTTGTATTATCGGGATTTTTTATGTTAGCTGTTATACCAGCCGATAGAAATGGGGTAGTAGTTATGGTACAGGCCGCCGATTATCTGAACTCTTGGCCGGTAGAATGTCCAGCGGTGTATAATCCGCTGGAAAATCTAGTCCGAGACGAAAAATTTTGGTATGATGGAGAACATTTTAGATTTTCTTTTACTGTGGATAAGATATTTTGTACCGGCTGGAGCAGAAAATATTATTCTCCGTTTAATGTCAGTTCAATTTTAAGTCCCCTTTCAGTGGATGGAGAAAGTAGAATTGATGATCCATCTTTTAAATTTATCAACAATGTTAATGATCTGACTGGCTTTCTGGTGGGAGAAAACCGATTTTTTATTTGGGAAGCAGACAAGAGATATGATGCATATTTATCAAGTAATTATCTTTCCATTGGAGGTTATTTATATAATCACAATTTATTTGAGTATTATATGAGCAGTGGCTGGACTAAAGAAAGATTTACTGATGAAGTGAGATTATTTACGTATAATTATGATAGTAGCTGGTATGTTAAGCGAAATTTAAAAACATTTAAAATTGATTTTGATTATTTTCCGGAGCCAGCCAAACCCGAGCCGGTGATTATCATTCCGGGAATTTTAGGGAGTTGGAATTTCGGTTTCGGCTGGGAACTTGATCCGATTTTAAATACTTACGATAATCTCTGGCTGGCTTTTAAATCAGCCGGCTACCAAGAAGGCGAGACCCTGTTTGCTTTTCCTTATAACTGGCGCTTGCCCAATATCTATAGCGCCGAGCTGCTTAAAGCCAAAATCAACGAGGTAAAAGAGATCTGCCAATGCGATAAAGTGGATGTTATTGGCCATTCTATGGGCGGCTTAGTGGCTCGAGCTTACGTGGAAATGGGCAATTATGAAAATGATATTGACCAATTGATTTTTTTGGGAGCGCCGCATCGGGGAGCGCCGAAAGCGTATTTGACATGGGAAAGTGGAGACATTGGTCAAACAACAAGAGATTTTATTTATGAAAGGATATTTAAAATAGAGGCGGAATTTAACGGTTATGGCAGCGTGTTTGATTATGTCCGCCAATTGCCGATGAAATCAATAGAAGAACTTTTGCCGGTTTACAGTTATCTGCGCGATCAAGAAACCTTGGAACTAAGAAATTACCCCGATAATTATCCCGGTAATCTGTTTCTGGAGTTGTTAAACGAGCCCAGCCAGTTAGCCAAGTTAAATGACATTGATCTTATCAATATCATCGCCGATAATAATTCTACCAGCACCCTGAATTATTTAAGAGTGATCTTAAAAGATTTTGTTGACGGCCAGTGGGCCGATGGCTATCCAGAGGGTTATGATGCCATTTTTGGCGACCATGGCTTGGAATACGGCCCGGGCGACGGCACGACGCCGCAATTTAGCAGTGCCGGCTTTGACAATTTTAATGATCTGACAATTTTAAGCTCCCATAACACCTTAGCCACTGACGCCCAAAAAATTATTATCCAAAAATTAACCGGCCGGGAACCGGCAGAAGAGTTCAGAGAAAACAGCTTTGCCAAATACCTGCTGATCAGGCTATTTTCGCCGGCTGATTTTCTGATAACCGCGCCCAACGGCCAGAAATTAGGCCGGGATTTTAGCAGTGGTAATGTCATCAATGAAATTGACAATGCTTTTTACACCGGTTTTTTAGATGGCCCGGAATTTGCTGTTATTCCCGACCCTTTAGAGGGGGAGTATAAAATAGATTTAAAGGGCACGGCTGACGGCGATTACCAATTAAGCGCCAGTTTAATCGGCGAGGACTCGGCGGTTGATAGCGAGTACAACGGCCAGATACTTTTAGGAGAAACTGAAAATTATCTAATTGGGGTGAGTAATGAGGGCTTATCCGACCTTAATCCCAGCATTCAGAATCTGGTTGAATTAACCGAAGAAATTGAAAATATGTACCGAAAAAATTGGCTTAGCCACTTTGGCAGTAAAAACGCCTTGTTGGCGCAATTAAAAAACGGCTTTCAAAATGACCAGCGGTTTGAACAAATAAATGAATTTATTGACAATATGCTTGAGAAAAATAGAATGAACCAGCGCGCTTATGATATAATTAAACTGGCTTTGACAAACATTAAGAATAATTTATAAATTTTATGTTAATACAAAAAAAGTGGTGGCAAATAATATTATTCATATTAGCTATAGTATTATCACTGATTTTTAGTAAAATAGTAGGTAAATTTAGTTATAGTATATTTAATCCAATTATTGGATTGGGTCCAATACCAACTTGTCCAGAATGTATCGATGGATTTATATTAAGTTATTTATTTTTCATTACATTATTATTAAATTTAATAAAAACTAAAATATATTGGTTATTATTTTTATTACCAATTATTTTATTAATTAATCCACCATTTGGATTTTTAATTTTAGGAACTTTATTAATCATCATTGCCTGGCTATTGGCGCAAATAATTCTTTTGGCCTACCAACGAATCAGGAAATAAGTATCGTTGGTTTTTAATAAAAACCCCGAGATTGGTCTCGGAGTTTTTATGGCCTTGAATTATTGGTATTGCTTAAAAGTTTCTCTGATCATTTTTTCTTTGGAAAAATTTTCTTTAACGTCCTGCCTCGCCTGTTGGCCCAATCTTTGGGCTAAGGGTTTGTTTTCAATAAGATATTTTATTTTTTCCGCCAAAATTTTATAGTTTTTCGGTTCTATCAGCAAACCGTTGTCATTGTCTTTTATCATTTCCGGTACTCCGCCAACCGCAGTGGTAATGATAGGCAACTCGGCCGCCATGGCCTCTAAAATGGAATAAGGCAGGCCTTCTTTGACTGAAGATGAGACATAAATGTCAAAGGCCTTTAAATATTGTGAGGCGTTTTCTTGTCGGCCGGCTAAAATAATATTGTTTTCTAAATCATATTTTTTAATTAACTCCTCTAATTGCGGTCTAAGTTCACCATCGCCGATAATAATTAAAAATATTGGATATTGGCTATTGGATATTAAGATTTTTGTAGCCCCAATTAAATATTCTAAACCCTTAGTTTTGTAAAAATTAGCAATAGTGCCGATGATTATTTTTCTCCCACTGCCTGAGGGGGGATGAGTGGGGGTGGGAGAGTAATCAGTTAATTCATAGTTTTTAATTAGTTTATCTAAAGCCTTTTCTTTAGATAAAAAATTCATATTAGAAATATCAATGCCATTATGAATAGTTATTAATTTTTTGGTGCCGGCTATTTTATATTTAATGGCTGTTTGATAATCAAAAGCCGAAACGCAAATTATTTTATCTTTGGGCCGAGAAGTTATTTTTTCCAGTCCCCAATACAGCCATTTCTTAATTTTACTCATCGGTTCATTAAAGACCCAACCGTGCGCGGTATAAATCACCTTATAAGAAATTTTAGTTATAGTATGGTTAGCCAAAGAGCCAATGATGCCGGCTTTGGTGCTATTTAGATGAATAATATCCGGCTTGATTTTTTGGTATAATTTTCTTAATTCAAAAATTGCCCAAAAGTCATTAATTGGCGAGATTGCTCTAACCAGGCGCTTTAATTCATAAACAGGCAGGTTTTTTGAGCGCAAAAGATAGATTAACGACTTATCTTGACTTTGGCCGATAGCCACGCTGATATCGTAATTTTGGGCCTCAAAACTAGTGGCTAAATCGTATAAGTAGCGCTGGGCGCCGCCCATTTCGGCTTGGGTTATGACATATAAAATTTTACTGCGCCTTGCTATGGCTTTAGCGAAAGCGGGTTCTTGCTTATTGTCCATAGGTCTTGATTTTTTCTCTAAAATGTATAATAATATTAAGGTATATTTGATTATTTATCAAGTTTTAAGATGACTATCTTAATAACCGGTATCGCCGGTTTTATTGGTTCTAATACTGCTAAAAAATTATTTGAAAGGGGCGATCAGATTATTGGTTTGGATAATTTCAATGATTATTATGAGCCGGCGTTGAAAGAAAAAAGGATTAGTGATTTTTTGGCTGGACATGACTTTAAAGTTTACAGGTTAGACCTAGCTGATAAAGCAGGACTTTTAAAAGTTTTTGAGGAAAATAAAATTGATAAAATTTGCCATTTGGCGGCGCAAGCCGGAGTGAGGTATTCGCTGACTAATCCCGATGTTTATTTAGAATCAAACATAATCGGCACCAATAATTTATTGGAACTGGCTCGCCAACATAACATCAAGGATTTTGTCTTTGCCTCTTCATCCTCGGTTTATGGCGGCAACACTAAAATCCCGTTTTCTGAAGCCGATAAGGTTGATTATCCAATTTCTTTGTATGCAGCCACTAAAAAAGCCAATGAGCTCCAAGCCCATGTCTACCATCATCTTTACGGCTTGAATTGCTTCGGGCTCAGGTTTTTTACGGTTTATGGTCCCTGGGGCCGTCCCGATATGGCTTATTATAAATTCACCGGCAATATTTTAAATAGCCAGCCCATAGATGTTTACAACGGCGGCCATCACCAAAGGGACTTCACTTATATTGATGATATTGTCTCGGGTATTGTTTCGGCTCTGGCTAATTGTTCCGGCTATGAAATTTTTAACTTGGGGAACAACCAGCCGGTGGAATTGGAATATTTTATTTCTATCATAGAAAATAAGTTAAATAAAAAAGCTATTAAAAATTATTTGCCGTTGCAAAGTGGTGAGGTGATAGAAACTTATGCTAATATTGATAAAGCTAAAAAGGTTCTGGGCTATGAACCGCAAGTTGGCCTAGAAGAGGGGTTGGATAAATTTTTAACTTGGTATCAACAATATTATGGAAAATAAAAAAATTGGCTTTATTGGACAAGGTTGGATCGGCCAGAATTATGCTGATGATTTTGAGAGGCGCGGCTTCGAGGTCGTGCGTTATGGGTTGGAAGAGCCCCATATTCATAATGGCGACAAAATTGCCGAATGTGATATTGTTTTTATCGCCGTGCCCACTCCTACCACTAAAAACGGCTTTGATGATTCTATTTTGCGCTTAGCCATTAAAAAAGTCGGTCCGGGAAAAGTGGCGGTTATTAAGTCCACTATTTTGCCAGGCACGACCGAGTCAATCCAAATTGAAAATCCCGATATAGTCGTTTTTCATTCCCCTGAATTTTTAACCGAGGCGACAGCCGCCTATGATGCCGCCAATCCAATCAGGAATATTATCGGTATAGTTAAAGACGATGAATATTTAAGAGTCAAAGCTGCTGAAGTGATGGCGGTTTTGCCGCGAGCGCCTTATGAAATAATTTGTTCAGCTAAGGAAGCTGAACTGATAAAATATGGCGGCAACAATTGGTTTTATTTTAAAGTTATTTTCGTCAATATGCTTTACGATTTAGCGGCTAAGCTGGATTGTGATTGGACAATAATACGCAATTCACTGGCCGCTGATCCGCGCATCGGCTCTACGCATTTGAATCCGGTCCATCAATCGGGCACTAGTGGCGGCGAAGCCGGATTTGACTATGCTAGCCGGCCAAAATTAAAATTCAATGAATTACATCTGGAACCGGTTCATAAATCAGGCCGTGGCGCCGGTGGCCATTGCTTTATTAAAGATTTTGCCGCTTTTTCCAAACTTTATAATCAATTGCTTGATGATGAATTTAGTCGGCAGGTTTTTAAGGCCATGGAAAATAAGAATATTGATTTACTGGTTAAAAGTAATAAGGATTTAGATCTTTTAATTAGTGTTTATGGTGAAGATATAATTAAAAAATAATTGTTACGTAACATGTTATGTAGCAAAAATAATAATGGAAAGCAATCTACCAAAAATTTTAATTTTTTCTTTAGCTTATCAGCCCTTTGTTGGCGGCGCTGAAGTGGCGATTAAAGAAATCACCGATCGTCTGGGCGGGGAGTTTGATTTTGATATGATTACCGCTAATTTAGATGGCCGACAAAAAGAATTTGAACATCTTGGCAATATCAATGTTTACCGGATTTCATTATTTCCCCCTCCTTACGAAGCCTGCCTGCCGGTAGGCAGGGAGGGGGGGTGGGGGGAGGTGAAGAAATTAATCAATAAATATTTATTTCCTTGGCTGGCTTATAAAAAAGCGGTTGAACTTCACCAGCAGAATAATTATCAGATGATTTGGGCGATGATGGCCAATCAAGCCGGCTGGGCCGCCCTGAAATTTAAGAAGAAATTTCCGCCAGTTAAATATCTGTTAACTTTACAGGAAGGGGACAGTGAGTGGGATATTTTTTGGCGCACTTTCTTAATCAGGCTGATTTATAAAGCGATTTATCGCCGAGCTGATTATATCCAGGCCATAAGTAATTTTTTAAAGAAGAGAGCGGAAAATTTAGGAGCTCAATGTCCGATTGGGGTTGTGCCGAATGGGGTATCAATTAAGAATTATGAATTAAGAATTAAGAATAATGATTTAAAGAGAGTTATTTCTGTTTCTCGTTTGGTTAAAAAGAACGGTTTGGAGGATTTGATTAAAGCAATGGCCATTGTTAATAAAAATCAGGATAAACCCGTTGTTTTAAAGATAATTGGTGAAGGTAATTTGAGACGTAAATTAGACGGTTTGATTAAAAAAAATAATATCAATGATCGAGCGATAATAAAAAAATATAATAAGGAGGAAAAAGTATTAGAGGGCCAGGTTTCCAATAAACAAGTTTATGAGTATTTAAGTCAAGCCGATATTTTTATCCGTCCTTCATTATCAGAAGGTTTGGGCAATGCTTTCTTGGAAGCGATGTCAGTTGGTGTACCGGTAATTGCTACTCCGGTTGGCGGCATCCCTGATTTTTTGCGCGATAGAGAGACAGGCTGGTTTTGTAAAGTCAAAGATCCAAAAAGCATTGCCGAAAAAATTAACTATATTTTAAATCCAGCCAATAAAGATATAGTAGCTGGGGTCGTAGAAAATGCCAGAAAAATGGTTCAAGAAAAATATAATTGGGACAGTATTGCTGTTAGTATGAGGAATATTTTTATAGATGTCATTGCGAGGGAGCGTAAGTGAGTCCCCGCGAAGGCGGGGAAGCAATCCTATATCAGATGAGATTGCGGAGTTTATCCCGAGCAAAGCGATGAACCTATTCGCCATAACAGCCTGGCAAGAATAATAAAACTTATGTTAAAGCCAAAATTCAAATCAGGCAAATTAATATCCGGTATTGTTTATCCGGAAATATTTCCCATCAGCTCAAACGAAACAGTTTTAAATGTCGGCTGCGGCGATGGTGTTCAAGCCATCACTTATAAGGGACATTTTAAAAAAATGGTCGGTGTGGATATTGATAAAAATAGCTTAATAACTGCCTGGCAAGTAGCTGATTATTACCAGATTAATAATTTAGAATTAGTTGAGGCCAATGTGGAAAATATTCCTTTAACCGAACAATTTGACAAGGTTATGGCCATTGATATTATCGAGCATGTCATCCAGCCTGATTTGCTGGTTAAAGAAATTAAAAGATTACTTAAAGATGACGGGCAACTATTGATAACTTTTCCGGCTATGCATGACAAATGGGAACATTTTTTCCAATTCGTCGGCCGTCAGATATTGCGTCGTCAGTCAAAGACAGTTTATCAGGAGGGTTGGGATCCCAGGCAACACCAATATGATTATCCGTTGAAAAAATGGTTCTCAATTTTAGAAGCTAATGGCTTTATTTTAGTTAAATCGCGCGCCAGCACTCTTTTTCCACCTTTGCATTATTTGGGTCTGCCCAGATTTTGGTTTTCTAACAAGTTCATCCATTTGATTGATAAGTTTTTTTGTGAGTTACCGGTTTTCAAAAACTACGGTCAGGCGCTGGTCGGCGTTTTAAAAAAAAATATTAAAGTAGAAGAAACCGCTATTGAAACTTTAGAGGAACAAAGCCCATCTTCGCTTTCAGCTACGGCGAAGCCAGGAAAAATTTTAATTGCCACTGGCATTTATCCGCCCGATATCGGCGGTCCGGCTACTATTTTAAAAGCATTGATTAATTCTTTGGAAAAAAATAATTTTGCCGTTAAATTAATCACTTATTCTGATATTGATAAATCAGCTAATGATGGCGATAAGCTATTCAGGATAAATCGGCAGAAATTTTTAAATCAAAGCCGTTATTTTTTGAAGATGTTTCAATTGGCCAAGTGGGCCGATCTGATTTATGTCACTGATACTTACAGTGTCGGTTATTTTGCTTACTTAATTAAAAAATTATTGGGTAAGAAATATGTACTGCGCTTTGTCGGCGATAGTGCCTGGGAGACGGCGGTGGCTTCGGGCTGGACGACTGATTATATCGCTGATTTTCAAGTTAAAGAATATGACGCTAAGATTGAGAAATTAAAAAAACGCCGGCAGAAAATATTACTTGAAGCCGATTTAATTATTGCCGTCAGCAATTTTATCGCTTTAATAGCCAAGCAAATAGGCGTGTCAAAAAATAAAATAAGGATTATCTATAATTCTGTTGATTTTATCGCCAGTGAGATAAATGATAACGAAGCCGAAAAAATCAAAAACCGTTTTGGGGCCGGCACCAAAATTATTGCCACTGCTTGCCGCTTGACTCCCTGGAAAGGCGTAGATGGCCTGATAAAAATTATGCCGAAGTTGAAAGAAAAATTCGGTCAGGTAGTTTTACTTATTTTAGGCGATGGTCCGGCACTGGACGATTTACAGCAATTAGCCAGGGAATTAAAAGTGGAAAATGAAGTTAAATTTTTGGGGCGGATCAGCCATGAAAAGGTCGCTAATTATTTTAAAGCCGCTGACCTGTTTATTTTAAACACCAACTATGAAGCGATGTCTCATACTCTTTTGGAAGTTATGCGAGTTAAAACTCCCATTATCGCCACTTTTTCTGGTGGCAATCCGGAAGTGATTGATAATAATGAAAATGGCCTATTGGTTGAATATAATAATTTAGACCAATTAACGGAGGCGGCAATTAGAATTTTAAGCGATAGTAATTTAGCTGATGATTTTACTCAAAAAGCTGCTGATAAATTAAAGATTTTCAATTGGGATAAAACCATTTCTGAAACAGTTAAGATTTTAAACGAAATAATCAATGATTAAAACCCTGCTTATCAATCCGCCATTTAATATCGCCAAGGAAAATTATGACAGCTCAATTTCTGTGGGCTTATTAAGCATTGCCACTTATTTAGACAGCCAGGGATTGGTAGTAAATATAATTGATGGCGCCAGGGAAAGGGATTATCTTCAGAAAATAAAAAGCCAAGTGCCTGATTGCCAGTATGTCGGCTTATCGGTCATGACCACTCAAATTGCCAATGCTCTGGCTATCAGCAGATTAATCAAAGAAATCAATCCTAACTGTCAGGTGATTTGGGGCGGTTCGCATCCGACTTTTTTTATTGATCAGACCATAGCCCATCCTTTAGTTGATATTGTCTGTTTTGGTGAGGGCGAGATTACCTTTTTTGAATTGGCTTCCGGCCAAGAGTTGTCCCAAATCAAAGGCATTATTTATAAAAAAGACGGGCAGATTATTAAGAATCCGATGCGCGAATTGCACGATCCGGCCCAAACCAAGTTATTCAATTGGGATCTAGTAGCTCCGGAAATTTTAAGGAAATTGGAATTAATCCCTTCACTGACCAGCCGGGGCTGCCCTCATCGCTGCACTTTTTGTATTAATGCTATTGTCAAAAATAGGTGGCGAGCCAGAACGGTTGAACAAGTTTTAGAAGATCTGAAGGTTATTAAAAGCAAAGATTATTTTTCTGGCAAATCATTAAGGTTTTGGGATGAGAATTTTTTTGTCGATATTAATAGGGCTAAAAATATTGTCTCTAGCCTGATTGAAAGAAATTTAATTCTGCCCTGGGAAACCACTGTCCGGGCCGATTATATTAAAGAGGGGATGATTGATGAAGAGTTTATGGCCAAGTTAAAAAAATCCGGCTGCTATCTTTTATCTTTTGGCGCCGAATCCGGCAGTCCGATAATACTTAAAAAAATCAAAAAAGATATTGCGCCTGACCAGATTGTTAATTCAGCTAAAATGTGCTTGAAGTATGACATTATACCCCAGTATTCCTTTATGATTGGCTTGCCTGGCGAAACTAAGGCCGATATGATGCTGACTTTGGAGGTTATAGATCGGTTGGTTAAATTAAGCCCCCAGGTCCAAATTTTAGGCCCCCAGGCCTTTCGGCCCTATCCGGGCTCGGAATTATACCAGGAGTGCTTAGCCAGCGGCTGGCAAGCGCCTCAATCTCTTGATGAGTGGGCGCATTTGGTGCAAAACGAATTGAGTTATTTGACTGTCCAGAATTTTCCTTGGGTCAAGCACAAGGATTTGGTGGAATCAATGGAGGCCTATGTTAGGTTCGGCGCCATGAACTTAAAAAGCGCCATGGGCTCCAGTGTTAAGGCGCAAAAGTTATTGAAACTGATTTTTGTTCTGGTCTGCGAACTGCGCTGGAAACTAAAGTTTTTTTATTTTCCTTTTGAATATAAATTAGCTAAAAAATTCGTGGTCAAATAATATGAAAAAAAATAACGAAGAATTAAAAAAGATTATTTTAGAAAAAGGTCCAGCTGACGCCTCCGAAAATGAAAGGATATATAAAAAATTTTTTAAAGATTGGCCAGCTAAAAATTCCTATATTTATAAGAGGTTCAATTTAGATTTTAACGCTAAAATTTTGGATATCGGCTGCACTTATGGCCATAATCTTATCCATTTTGCCCAAGATTCAGTCGGCTTAGAGAAAAATACCAAGGCCGCGACCTATGCCAGAGCGCTGGGCTTGAAGGTGATAGATATAAATGTGGAAGATGATTTGGAATCAATCAGCGAACAATTTGATTTGATTTGGTGCACTGATTTTTTGGTTCATCTGATAAGTCCTTATAAATTTTTATACGATTGTAGAAAATTACTTAAATCTAATGGCTGCTTAGTGATTCAAATACCACTAATGTCTCTGTTAAATAAGCATCGAGCGCATTGCCATTTCTATGCTTTCAATAAGAAATCGCTTATTTATTTATTGGAAATGTCTGGTTATCGGATAGTTAAAAGTTCCGGCCTGATAAGAAGGTTGCCCAAATGGTTTAATTATCTTTTAGAGCCAATTTTCCAATTAGGGGGGACTAATATTTGGTTATTACTTGAAAAAGAAGACCAAATACCAATTAACTTCAGTAAAGTTTATTTGCCAAAATGGTTTAGGGCTTAATTAAAATAACAATGAAAGTTTTAATAATTTCAATTGATAAAGGTTTATTGGGTCAAGGTCAGCTGGGTGATGTGGTAGAACGCCACAAAAAATATGGCGAGTTTTGCGATCGCTTGGATATTATTGTTTTGGCTAAAAAGGGTTTTGCTGAATATAAAATATCGGATAAAGTAATTGCTTATCCGACTAATTCTTACTCTAAGCTGAAATATGGTTGTGATGCCTATAAAATTGGAAAAAAATTATTCAAGGAGAACAACTATGATTTAATTATCACTCAAACGCCGTTTATTGACGGCTTAGTCGGCTTAAAGTTAAAGAAAAAATTCAAGACAAAATTATTAATTCACTTCCATGGTGATTTCTGGGCCAATAAAAATTGGCTCAAAGAAAATAAAATTAATTATCTGCTTTTGCCATTATCTAAATTTGTAGCCAAAAGAGCCGATGCTATCAGAGTAATGAGTGAAGGGCAATATCAAAAAATCAAGGATTTTTTCTCCCCTCCTTTCCAAGGAGGGGTCGGGGGTGGTTTGCCGATGATCAGAGTTATTTCTACGCCGATTGATTTAAGCAAATTCATGGAACATGGAACATGGAACATGGAACAAAAAAATGTATTACACATTGGCCGGGATGATGAAGTTAAAGATTATAATACGTTGGTTAAGGCCTTTAAAATTGTTAAAAATAAATTTAATGATACCAAATTTGTCCAGGCCGGAGCCGATCGGACAATTAAAAAAGCCATGGCCGACAATGATTTTTATGATATTGAAAATAAAGGCCAATTAAGTTATAGTGAATTAATAAATCTTTATGCTCAAAGCGATGTTTTTGTCCTCTCTTCCGCTTCGGAGAGTTTTGGCAAAGTTTTGGTTGAGGCCAATGCTGCTGGTAAGCCAGTGGTTTCTACAGCCACGACTGGCGCCAAAGAAATTATTGAAGATGGTAAAAACGGCTTTTTAGTGCCGATTGGCGATGCTCAAAAATTGGCTGAAAAAATTATCTGGTTATTAGAAAATCCAGATGAGGCGAGAAAAATGGGAGAATATGGTCGAGAGTTAGTTAAAGAAAAATTTGACAACAATACTGAAAAAATAGTAAAATTTTGGAATGACATTATAAATAATAATCTTTAATTTTTATGAAAATTGGCATGGTGATACCGGCTTACAATGAAGAACAACATATTGAGAATGTAGTTAAGGGGGTTAAAAACGTGTCTTTAATTGATACGGTTTATGTGGTTGATGACGGTTCTACTGATAAAACAGTGGAACTGGCTGAAAAAGCCGGCGCAGTAGTGATTAAACACGAAAAAAATCTGGGTGTGGGTGCTGGTATCAGAGATGGCTTTATTAAAGCCAAAGCCGATGGTATGGAAGTTATTGCGGTGATGGGCGGTGATGACCAAGATCCGCCCGAGCAGATACCTCGGGTGGTCGAGCCGATTATCAGTGGTGGCTATGATTTAATTCAGGGTTCACGCTGGCTAAAAGGCGGGGGGGTGGAGAATATCCCTCTCTTTAGGCGGATTACTACTAAGGCCTATGGCATTTTTATTCGATTATTTACCGGTTTTCCCTTCACTGACGGCACTAATGGTTTTCGGGCTGTTAGAGTTTCACTTTTAGACAAAATAAATCTTAACCAGGAATGGTTAAATCACTATGAGCTTGAGCCATACTTGCTTTGCTGGGCCGTTAAAATTGATAAATCCAGAGTTAAGGAAGTGCCGGTGACTAAGCGTTATTTCAAAGAAAAGGGCTATACTAAAATGGTGCCGTTGCGCGACTGGTGGCGGATTTCCAAACCGGTTATTTATTTAAGGTTCGGTATTAAGAAATAATTTTGTTAGAAAAACGGTGTAATCCTGCAGGATTACACCGTTTAAATTTGTCTAGATGATTAGCTAATAATTTTCTTAGCCACGTCACTATAGGTGATAATTTCAATCTGTTGCTCTCTGGCTGTTCGAGCGACGGTTAAAAGGATTTCCAGATTGGGATCATAATCCATCACTGCCCAGGGATGCAGGCATAAGGAAATATAAACATCGGGCAATTCCAATTGTCTGGCTCTGTCAAAGAGCCCAACAAAATGCTCAATTATTTCTTTAGGAGCAGGCGGGGTGCGTCCCAAGAGCGCCTGGGACTTTTCTTGCGTAAATACCACATCTTGCCAACCATGAGATGGTAGTTCCGCTACTCCTGGACAACCAATATTAGTGTAACAATGAGGTTGGCGACTAGCAGTTAATGGCGCATTAAAGGAATCGCTGGCTCTTAAATCAGAGGAAACATAGGAGAAACCTAGTTCTTTTAATTCTTGGACAATTTCGGGAATGTCTGAAAGATCATTGTCATAACCCAGGGGGATTCTCAAACCCGATGGCTTCACATCCAATATTGCTTGCAAGACATCATTAGCTTTTTTAACATCAGCCAAAAAATCTGCCGGCGTCATAATCGGCCGGTCGGTGGCATAGCCCTCTATACGCTTGATCATACCATGAGAATAGGAATGTTGAGCAATGTCATTAAGCGGTCTCAAGTAGATGTCTTCTAACTCTCCCGGAGCAACATCTAATTGGCAATTATTAAGATAATCGCCTAAAATGAAAAGAGTTCTGGGAATTTCTTCTGTGTCAAAAGTATCCATAAATCGTTTCAGAAAAGCCATTTTTTTCTTACGAAATTCTGCGCCTTTATCAGTTTTGGCTAATTGGCCGAATGGCCTTTCATCATCAAAACCAAAAGACAGGTAGATTGCCACGATTGATCTCCTTTTCCAAAGAACGTTAGGTCTTTTGACGGCAGACCCTTAACCCTATCTCTATAGAGAGATCAAAATATATTTATCATATTTTTATATTTTTGTCAAATTTTTTTGTAATAGAAAAAATTAGGGCAGCTCCCCGAAGGAAACTGCCCTTTATTATTAGATGCGAGAAACCACACAACGAAGATAAGACCCGGGAATTTCTTGGCCGATATGAAATGCTTCTATCTCCCAAATTGTATTTGTTGGAAGTGATTCAGAGTAAGAGGTGGCTAATTGACTTTGACATCTCTGATACTCACACCAGCGAGCACCCACCACCCAAAGGATATCAGATTTGTCTTTAATAAAAGCGATGTTCCAATTACTATGACTAAGTTTACCTTCTTCTCCATTGCGTTGCAGACAAAGCATTTCCCAGAGATGAGAGAGTTTTATCTCGCAATTTTTACCCAACTCCGTCAGAATATCAGAAAAATATGACCAATCAGAACGATAAAACTGATACTCCTGAATTTTCAGATCAGCAGTATCACTACCTTCTTCCACCTTGTCAAGAAAATGCTCTTGGAAATTTGTTCCGATTTTACGGATTCTCACTGGAGCTGTGGATGACATATCTTCTTTAAAGTGGTCTTTGGCCACAAACGGGTTTTGACCAGTAATAGAAATACTATCTCGATATTCCAGATGTTGTTTTTTAGGAGGTTTAACCCAGACCTCTTCTTTACGCAGAAAATGTTTAAGGGCTTCGTACCAAACTTCTCCATTTCGTCCAGCAAGTTTTCTTGCGAGATCTTCGAACGGTCCGTAGGCAGAACGGAGCGCTTCACCGAGCATAGTACCCATGGTCGATGTCCTTTCTTTTTAAGGAGCTATCCACGATACTCTCGTGGCAGAGTTAGGCAATAGGCCTATGAAACAACACTATCATACGTAACATACTTTGTCAAGATCTTCTGGTAAATTTAGCTAAAAATTGTCATAATTTCGTGTTGGACAATTTTTATTATTAAATTACTTTAATAATGCTTTAGCTGGCACACCGACAACAATCGCGCCCGCTGGCACATTTTTGGTAACTACCGCTCCGGCGCCAATTACAGCTTTTTCGCCGATAGTAATTCCGCCCATAATAATGGCGCCACTGCCAATGGCAGCGCCCGCTTTAATTAAAACTGGTTTTAATTCCCAGGTTTTATTTAAAGTTTTTTCCATATTGGGGTGATTATCATTGATAAACATCACGCCGTGGCCAATGAAAACTTCGTCTTCAATCGTTACACCTTCGCAAATGAAAGTGTGGGATTGAACTCGGCATCTCTGGCCAATTTTAGCGCCACGCTGGATTTCCACAAAAGTGCCGATCTGGCTACCGTCGCCAATTTCACAGCCATAAAGATTGACAAAATCGTAAATTTTAACATTCTGGCCGACCAAAACGTCATTGATGTTTTTTTTAGGTTCAGTAATGTTTAATTTTTCCATTTTCAAATAGGTATGTTAACTGAATTATTATCCAAGGATTTTTGGATTAGAGCCAGTACCTTAACTACCGCTAAACCGTTTTCTCCATCAGTTATAGGCGTCTTATTATTTATAATACAATCAATAAAATGACTTATTTCTTCTTTGAGCGGCTCTTTAGGGCTGATTGAAGGAATGGTAATACCGCCGGTATTAATGTTAATTTGGTATTCGCCGAAAGTAACATCTCGAGTATTTTCCAAAACATTAACATTTTTGTTAAAAATTTTAACTTTTTCCGATTGATGGACATCATCAAATAAAATCATTTTTTGATCGCCGACTATCGTCAGATCCCTGATTTTAATTGGATCAATCCAGCTAAAAATCATATTAGCCATAATATTGTCGGGAAATTTCAAACTGACGGAAACCACATCATGCATGCTGCGTTGGCCATTTTGCAAAAAAGTTTCTCCAATGGCTACCACCGATATCGGCATTTTACCAATAAAATGCAAAGCCATAGAAATATCATGGGGCGCCAGGTCCCACATTACATTAATATCTTGGCGAATCGGCCCTAAATTCCTTCGTTGAAAATGCAAATGCCTTAATTTGCCAATCTCACCATCATCAATGATTTTTTTTATATAATTAACGGCTGGATTAAAAAGGAAGATATGACCGACCATTAATTTAACTCTATTGGTTTGGGCTAAGGTCACCAGTTCTTCGGCTTCTTCTATTTTATAACACATCGGCTTTTCTACAAAGACATGCTTTTTAGCTAAAAGCGCGTCCTTAACGATCTGGTAATGGGTTTTAGTGGGTGTGGCCACGACTATGGCGTCAATAGTCGGGTCATTTAAAATAGCCTGATAATTATTAGTGGTAATAACTTGAGGATATTTTTGTTTGATTTTGTTTAAATTATTATCGCTTAAATCAGCGCAATATTTCAAATTAGCGTTTTGGGCTTCATTAAGATCGCGGGCAAAATTCGGCCCCCAGTAGCCATAACCGATTAAGCCGAAATTAATTATTTCTTTTTTATCAGTTGGATTAAAGTTATAATTTATTGGTTCTGCTTGATAGAATTTTTTAATCAAATTGGCGACGGTGTCAATTTGTTCTTCGGTTAATTCAGCAAACATCGGCAGAGAAATAATTTCTTTGGCCAATTGTTCAGTTACCGGGTAATCATCCTTGTTTAAATTAAGGTCAGCATAAGCTCCTAAGGAGTAAATAGGAATCGGATAATGAATGCCGGCCTGGACGCCGTTGTCATTTAAGTATTTTAAGAGTTCATCTCTTTTTCTGGCCCGGATGACGTATAAGTGAAAAACATGTTGCTGTAAGCCAAAGCTTTCAGGTATTTCTGGTAGGATAATATCGGAAATTCCCGATAATTTTTGATTGTAAAGTTTGGCGTTGTTAAAACGCTTTTGATTCCATTCATTTAGACATTTTAACTTAACATCCAAAACAGCGGCTTGGATGGTGTCTAAGCGATTATTATAGCCGATGATCTCGTGGTAGTATTTTTTAACTGAACCATAATTTCTTAACATCTTTATTTTTTCATAAAGTTCCTGATTGGAGGTGACAATCGCTCCACCATCACCGTAAGCGCCTAAATTTTTTCCCGGGTAAAAGGAGAAACAGCCGATTATTCCCCAAGAGCCGACCCTTTTGTTTTGATAAGTCGCGCCATGGGCTTGGCAGGCGTCTTCCACCACTGGCAAATTATAGCGATTGGCTAAAGCCATTAATCGGTCCATCTCAACGGCTCGGCCGTATAAGTGGACGGGAATAATAACTTTAGCTTTAGGAGTTATCTTGGCTTCTAATTTGTCTAAATCAAGATTAAAAGTTTGAGGATCAACATCGGCTAAAATCGGCGTAGCGCCGGTTTGGGAAACGGCAATAGCGGTGGCTACAAAAGTATTGGCTGGAATAATCACCTCATCGCCCGGACCGATATTTAAAGCTTTTAAAGCCAGATAAAGGGCATCAGTGCCGGAAGAAACGCCGACGCAATATTTAGAATCACTAAAGGCAGCAAAATTTTCTTCAAATTTAGCCACCGGTTCGCCCAAAATAAAATTAGTTTTTTCTAAAACACCAGTGATCGCTAAGTCGATCTCGGTTTTAAGGGTTTGATATTGGGTTTTTAAGTCAACGAAAGGGACCATTTTTAAGAGTTGAATTTATCTTAATTTACTGCTAATATGAGTGAATTAAGGTCAGCCAATTTTATTCTCAAATCAATTAAGTCAGTAGCAGTTTCTGGGTGATTAGGAAGAGGTAAAATAAGTAAAATAGCCAGTATTTTTTGTCTCGTGTATTTTAGCAAAAATGGCATTTTAAATCAAGAGTCCCCAAAACAATGACACTAAACTTAAAATTAACTGTTAAATCACCATATTTTTGGCTTTTTTTCTTGGCCACCATTAACTTATTGATTGCCCTGTTTTTTGTGCGCTACCCCTTGATGTTAAATGGCGATGCCCCCTCTTACTTAGCGGCCATGCAATTAATTCAAGGCCAAGATTACGACCGCAATTTTTTAGGTGAGCAAACCGAGCTGATGCTTAAAACCAGAATTTTGACTACTCCTTTAATGCTCTATTCATCTATCTTGGCTGGTTGGTTTTTTGGTGGCGAATACCAAGGCCTGTTTTTTATTAATCTTATTTTTTATTTCTTAATCATCTGGGTTTTTTATGAATTGGTCAAAACCGTCTATGGCGATCAACGAGTTGCCCTCATAGCTAGCGTTTTATTTTTTACCAACTATTGCCTGATTAATTATGGTATTACCTATCGGACTGATTTGGGTGGCTGGTTTTTCTTTATACTGGCAATGTTCTTAGCCATTAAGTATTTTAATAATCCTAAAAATAAAAAATTTTTCTATCTTTCAATTCTCGCTTCTTCAGTAGGAGTTTTATTCAAAGAGTACGGGGCATTAGGCATGGCGCCCTTGGGTCTATTAATTTTATTTTTACCTTGGTCTTGGTGGCAAAAAGTAAAGAAATTGATTATCACTGTCATTTTATTTTCAATTTTACCGGCCTGGTATTATATTTTTGTTTATTTAAAATTCGGCTTTTCCTATCTTGACCGGTATTTATATGCCGTTGAGGCCACTATTTATAATACCCAGCAGCCAGACATTAATTGGAGCATTATTTTATTGATAAAAGTTTTGGGCTGGCTGTTTTTAATCGGCTGGCCGATTTTTTTCTATGGTTTGTATCAAGAGTACAAAAATTTCAATTCCCAAAGATTTAAGATTTTATTGGCGCTATTGCCAGCTTCTTTGGCTTTTTTGATTTGGCCGGGCCTGACTCAAAGAATTGCTTTTATTTTTGTCCCCTTACTATCAATGGTCAGTGCTTTCGGTTTGTCCAAATTAAAAGATAAATATGTGATAATTCTGCTTTTATTGATTTATGCCGCCATTAATTATCTGATTAGGAACGCTTCTTTATCTTGGGATTTATTAAAAATAGTTAATTTTTAAAATAATGTTAGATGTTCTATTAATCAACCCCACTTTATTTAAAAGAGAGGCTAATATCTGGCAGAAAATTGATTCATCTTTTCCTTCTCTTGGTTTAGCTTCCATTGCCGCCTACGTTAGGTCTAAGGGTTTTAGGGTTAAAATAATTGACGCACCGGCGGAAAAAATTTCTGTAGAGAGCTTCGCCGATTATTTAAAAAGTGATTTAGAGAATTACCGGGCTCGCTATGTCGGTTTTACAGCCACTACCGCCGCCATTAACAATGCTTATGAGATGGCTAAAATTATCAGGCAAATTTATCCGGCAGCCAAAATTGTCTTTGGCGGAGCGCACTGCGCTGCCTTGCCTCAAGAAGTTATTAATCAAGAAACCGTAGATTTAGTGGTTAAGGGCGAGGGTGAAATAACTATGTCGGAAATTTTAGCTGGCCGCGAACTATCAACAATCAACGGTTTGATTTATAAGAATAATAGCCAGGTTATTTTTAATCCGCCGCGAGCTCGGATAACTGATTTAGACGCTTTGCCTTTCCCGGCCTATGATTTATTGCCGATGGCTAAATATTATCCGGCTAAGGGCTCTTATCAGCGTTTACCAGCCATTAGTTTGCTGACCAGCCGCGGTTGCCCGGGACGCTGCACTTTTTGCAACAAAACCTTAGGTACCCAGATGGTGTTTCGCTCAGCTGAATCGCTCATCGAAGAAATTAAAATGTTGATGAAAGATTTTGGCATCAAGCAAATTATGTTTTATGACGATACCTTTACTACCTATAAGGCCAACGTTAAAAAATTTTGCCAGTTATTATTGGAGAGTAGAATGGATATTGCCTGGTGCTGTTTCTCGCGGGTGGATTTTATTGATTTGGATTTATTGAAATTAATGAAACAAGCTGGCTGCCACCAGATTATGTATGGCATTGAAAGCGGCAATCAAGAAGTTTTGAACTCAATTGACAAGAAAATAAATCTGGATTTGGTAAGAAAAGTGGTTAAATTGACTAAACAAGCTAAAATTGATGTTCGCGGGGCTTTTATGATCGGCAACCCGATAGAAACCAAAGAGACGATTTTAGAAACTTTGAAGTTTGCCATTGAACTTAATCCGGAAATCGCTATTTTTAATATCACGACGCCTTATCCAGGCACGCCAATGTTTGCCGAGGCCAAAAATCAGAATTTAATCATGACTTATAATTGGGACGATTATGATTTATCTAAGCCGATAATGCAGTTAAAAAATATCAGCCAAAAAGAAATTTCCGATCTTTACCATTATTGCTATAAGAAATATTATTTTCGTTTCAGGTATATTTTAATGCGCTTAAAAAGATTATTAACTCATCCCCAAGAAATCAAAGAGGCCTTTAGTTCTTTAAGCGCCCTATTTTCTTTTTTAAAGAATTAATTTATGAAACTATTAATGATCACCAGAAAAGTTGATAACCATGACGCTTTAGCCGGTTTTGCTTATAATTGGGTGAAAAAACTTGGTGCCAATTTAAATAAATTATATGTTATTTCTTGGCAAGCCGGGGATAGTCGTGATCTGCCGGAAAATATTGAAGTGGTTTTTTTGCCAAAAAATAAATTTGCTAAAATTTTTATTTTGCCGTGGGAAGTTTTTAAGTTAGCCTTAAAAGTTGATGGTGTTTTTTGTCACATGAATCCCGAATACACGATTTTATCTTGGTTACCAGCCAAAATTTTTGGTAAAAGAATAGTTAGTTGGTATACCCATAAGCAGATTAATTGGAAACGTCGATTATTAGAATTGTTGACCGATAAAATTTTAACTGCCTCAAAAGACAGTTTTCGTCAGCCCTGGTTTAAAAATAAAGTTGAAGTGACTGGCCATGGCATTGATATAGAACAATTCAAAACTCAAAATTCTCCGCCAGAGGCGGATGCGCCTTTGGCGCAAAAACTCAAAATTAATGAAGATTTTAATATTATTTCTGTCGGCCGTATTTCGCCGACTAAAGATTATGAGTCAATTATTAAGGCCTTGGATATTTTAGGTAATAAGCAGATTCACCTTGTTAAATCCGGCGAAGCCGGTTTACCAGAGGTGAAATTTAATAGGGTAAAATTGAAAATTATCGGCGATGTTATTTTAGAGGTTCAGCGCCAGTATTTGGATAGTCTAAAACAAATGGTGGTGGCCATGGATTTAGGCCAGCAGGTGGAATTTGTTGGTTGGGTAGCCAATCAACAAATGCCGCCTTATTATCAAGAGGCGGACTTATTTATTAATATGAGTGGTACTGGTAGCGTGGACAAGGTAGTTTTAGAGGCCATGGCTTGCCAGTGCCTGGTTTTAACTTCCAATGAGGCTTTTAGAGAAATTTTGCCCAAAGAATTGATGGTCGAAAAAAACAATCCTCAAAAACTGGCAGAAAAAATAAAATGGCTGATGGATTTGCCGGCTGAAGAAAAAGAGGCAATTATAAAGAGCTTAAGGAAAATCGTGGTTAATGATCACAACTTGGATAAATTAGTTTTAAAGATAATCAATCAGTTTAAATAATGAAAATAGGATATTTTACTGATAATTTTCCTCCCAGAATTGGCGGCGTGGCCACCTACAGCTTTGAGTTGCCTTATTATTTCAAGAAGTTAAGGCCAGAAAGTGAGATTGAAGTCATTGTTTTTGACCGACAGTTAAACCCAGACCAGCCAATTAGTATATCTGGTGTAAAAATTTCTCGTTTCCCAAAAAATTCAGTTTGGCAAACTGGGAAAATAATTTTTAAGATTATCAAAAATAGCCATTTTGATGTGGTTCAGGCCACCACCTTTTTCCCGGTTGGCTTTTGGGTGGCTCTCTTGGCTAAAATTTTTAAAGTTAAATCATGTCTAACGATTTATGGCACTGAAGCAGTTACTCATTATGGCAGTTTTCTAACCAAAGCGGTTAAATATCTGACTCTTTTAATGTTTGATGAAATTGCGGCCTTTAGCCAATCGACTAAGAAACTAATGTTAGACAGGCAACAACTCAATAAGAGAAAGATTAGTGTTATTTATCCGGCCATCTCCGAGTTAGACAGTGAAAGAATTTATGATGTCAGGGATAAGTTTGAATTAGCAGCTGATGATTTTGTGGTTTTATTTGTCGGCCGTTTAGTGGCCAGGAAGGGGGCTTTGGATTTAATTAAAGCCGTGGCCTTAACTGGCGATGAAAAAATCAAGTTGATTTTGGCTGGCGGCGGCGAACAAGACCAGTTAGAGCAATATGTTAAAGACAATAATTTAGCTAAACAGATTTTTTTTGCCGGTAATATACCCCATGAGGGAATTTTAAATTATTATCAAGCCGCCCAAGTTTTTTCTATGCCTTCTTTTTTTGATAAAAATAAAGGCGATATTGAGGGTTTGGGCATTGTCTATTTGGAAGCCCAAATTAACGGTTTGCCGGTTATTGGCACTGATAGCGGCGGCATTCCGGAAGCGATAGCTGATAAGGTTTCCGGCTTTGTCGTGCCGGCTCGGGATATTAACGCTTTAGCTGATAAAATTAAATTATTAAAAAATGATCAAGAGTTGTATCAGAAAATGAGCCAGCAAGCCGTTGATTTTGTTAAAAGAGAATTCAATTGGCAAAAAAATATTGATCAGCATTTAGTTATTTATAAAAAGAAATAAATCAGTGGATTTAAGCAATAAGCCAACAATTGATATTTTACTGGTAAATTTCGGCCGAATAAATAAAGTCGGAATTTTTACTTTGGCTGGTTATTGTCGCGCCCAAAATTTACAAGTAAGAATCATTGATGGCGGTTACGAGGAAATTCTTGCCAGATTCAGAGAGTTAAATCAGCAATTTAAAATTTTAGCAGTCGGTTTCACTGCCACTACCGATATTATTGACCAAGTGGCTAAGTTAGCTGGTCTTATTAAAAAAGAACAGCCGGAAATATTCTTAATTTTAGGCGGTTATCATGGCACAATTTTACCGGCAGAAATTTTAGCCCAGAGTGATTTCGATATTGTGGTGGTTAGAGAAGGGGAAATAACACTATCAGAAGTGCTGAAGAAATTAAAACAAGGAATTTTCCCCACTCAAGAAGCGGGTTGTTATGAAAAAGTTGGTCAGCAGATAATTTTTAATAATTATCGGCCTTTGATTGCTGATCTGGATGTCTTGCCTTATCCCGCCTATGATTTAGTGAAGATGGAAAAATACTTTCATGGCATTCGGCTTAAGCGCGATTTAAAGCGGGTAGTGGTGCTTTTAATTTCTCGCGGCTGCCCGTTTGATTGCGTTTTTTGCGGCTCAAAAAATATGTGGCAGCGTCGGTTTAGAATGCACAGTGTTGATTATGTCATTGGTTTAATTAAGTGGCTGATTGACAAGTATGATATTGAAGGGATTTCCTTTTTAGATGATGAATTAGTAACCAATAAAAAATATATTTCTGGACTTTGTGAAAGATTAATTAGCGAAGGGATCAATCAGAAAATAAAATGGTCTTGCCATGCTCGGGTTTCTTCGGTTGATGAGGAGATCTTAAAAAAAATGAAAGCAGCTGGTTGTGTTTTAGTCAGGTTTGGCATTGAATCCGGTTCGCAGAACATGCTGTCTTATTTAAAGAATAATTCGGTTAAAACTTCGCAAGCTTATCAGGCGATTGCTTTATGTCAGAAAGTCGGCTTGCCATCATTTGGCTCGTTTATTATCGGTTCACCCGAAGAAACTGTAAATGACCTGGTACAGACCCTCGATTTCATTGAAAAATCAGGCCTGGCTTACGCTGATGTTTTTAATATGGTGCCTTATCCCGGCACGGATATTTATAATTTGGCCAGGGCCAATAATTTAATCAAGCCGGGCGTTACTTGGAACGATTTCCAGATTGAGGGCAAAAATTGCCAGCCTATATTGAGAAGTTATAATTTTAATTTTGAGCAGATTGAACATATCAAGTCCTATATTAATCTTAATGTGGTTTATCCCTTAAACCACAAGATTCCCCTTAAAAAACTAAATCATCAAAAAGAATTAACTAAGGTTCTAGCTGGCGACTTGTCTTGCACAGAATTCTCTTCAGCCGGCCGAAGAAAGATGAAAATGATGAAATTATATGATAAGATAATTAGAGTTTTAAAAGATCCCATTTTACTGATTATTTATCTAAAACAAAAAATTAATAGGCCTAATCATGCTATTAATTGATAAACTAAAAATATTTATCAGAGCTAATTATCTAATTATCTTAATTTTGATTTTAGCTTTTATTTTAAGAATTTGGGGCGTGGCTTATGGCTGGCCAGGATTATTTGTCGGTGATGAAAAATCACTGGTCGGCGGCGCTCTGAAGATGATTTATGAAAGGAATATTTTCCCGGTTTTAGAGCCCGATGCTTTTCGGCTTCTGTATTACCCAGTTTTAATTCCTTGGATATTACTTATTTTTTTTGTGCCTTGGACAATTTTTGTTTATTTAACAGGCGATTTTTCTTCTTTATCGGTCTTGCGTGATAATTTTATTCTTAATCCTGAAGTTTTCTTTTTAATTGGCCGAATAGTGAATGTAGTTTTTGCGACTATCTTAGTTTTTCTAATTTATAAAGTTGGGACGAAAATATTTTCTAAACCAGTCGGCTTGTTTTCAGCCCTGCTTTATGCAGTCAGCTGGCTGCCGATTCATCAAGGGCATTTTGTCAAACATTGGAACATCGGCGCTTTCTTCGGCTTATTGATTTTATATCTGGCTTGGTCTATTTTAAATAATCCCAGTCGCCGAAATTATATTTTAGCCGGCCTGATGGTCGGCTTGGCTGGTCTAACTGATTATATTTTTGCTATTTATGGACTAATCTTTGCTATTATTCATTTTTTATTTTTGAAGCAATCATGGCCTGATAAATTTTTTAGTAAAAGTTTTTGGATTTTTGTTTTATTATCCGTTGTGATTTTTAGTTTATCAATTTTATCTTATCCCCAGGAATTTTACCGCCTGGCTTTCGGCGAAGATTCAACTGCTACCGCTGTTAAAAGTTTAGTTGGATTTTGGCAGGTAATTAGCGAAATATTTTTCACTCTCTATCACTTAGAAACTGTCATTTTAATTTTATCACTAATTGGCGCTTTGATCTTATTTTTCAAAAATAAGAAATTATTATATCTTTTGATTATAATCCCACTTATTTCTCCTTTTTTATATTATTTTTTGCTTCATTTTGAGACTCGTTATATTTTATTATTCTTGCCCTTTTTAACGATTTTAGCTGGTTATGGCTGGTTCCGAATAATTGATCAATTAAAAATTAAATCACGAATTTTATTGCTGGTTTTCTGTTTAATAATTATTTTTCTACCCTTGAAAAATGCTGTTATTTTTGGTACTATGTTAACTCAAACTGATACGCGAATTTTAGCCAAAAATTGGGTCGCCAGCAACCTGCCTTATGGCTCAAAGATTATTACTAATTCCTGGGAGTTTGATTTAATGCGAAATGCTAAGTGTATTTATGATCAGCAGCAATTTAGGAATTTGAGTTTAAGAAGCCAGGACTACGTGATGTGGCAAAGGGATCTAAAAGAAAGTTATTGCGTTTGGCCGCTTGATTTGATCTTGGCCTTGCCACCCAACATGGCTGATTATGAATATTACCTCGTCGATTCTTATACGGCTAGGCGTTTTGCTTATTTGGGTGAGGGCTTATTAAAAGAGGCGCAATTAATTCAAGAATTCAAGGGCTCGCCTTATGCTATAGTGGAAACTTGGCCGGATAATTTTGTCCACGAGATCTTAGCTAATCGCCGAACTGGACCGGATGTTAAAATTTACAGATTAAAATAATAATATGTATCTATCATTAATTATTCCTTTTTATAATGAAGAGGAAAATTTGCCTCTTTTAATTGACAGGTTAAACCAGCTTTTACCTTCAATTGGCAAGTCCACGGAAATTATTTTTATTGATGATGGTTCCGCTGACAATAGTTTTGAAGTTTTAAAAAATTTAGTTAAAGATAAAAATGATTGGCGGATTATCAGATTCAGGAAAAATTTCGGCCAAACCGCTGGCTGGGCAGCCGGCCTTGAAGCGGCCCAAGGTGAAGTAATTATTTTCCTAGATTCCGACTTGGAAAATGATCCAGCCGATATTCCCTTACTCCTGGCTAAAATTGACGAAGGTTATGATTTGGTCTCGGGTTGGCGCCAAAATCGCTGGCCAGAGCAGTTTTTTAGCCGGCGTTTAACTTCGCAGCTGGCCAACTGGCTGATTGCTAAAATTAGCGGCGTTAAAATCCATGATTTTGGTTGTAGTTTGAAGGCCTATCGCCAAGAAGTGATAAAAAACGTCAAACTTTATGGTGAGATGCATCGCTTTATTGCCGTTTTAGCTTCCTGGCAGGGAGCCAAGATTGCGGAAGTGGCTGTCAAATTCACTCCGCGTCAATTTGGCACCTCTAAATATGGCCTGGAAAGAATTTTAAAAGTTTTTTTGGATTTGGTAGTGATTAAATTTTTAAGCGGCTACTCAACTAAACCGATTTATTTCTTCGGCCAAGCCGGCTTTTATTCTTTAATTGTTAGTTTCTTGGCCTTGGCTCTGGCTATTTATTATAAATTCTGGGGCGGAAAAAGTTTCATTGAAACCCCCTTGCCGATTTTAACCGCCTTGTTTCTCATCGTCGGCGTTTTACTGATTTTAATCGGGCTCTTAGCGGAGATGATTATGCGCATTTATCATGAATCGCGAGAACAAAAAATTTATATTATTAAAGAAAAAGTTAATTTTTATGAATAAACTAAATCTTGGCGCCGGCGGACTGATCAAACCCGGTTATCTCAATATTGACTGGAATGTTTTAACTAAGCCGGATGTTCAGCATGATTTAAATGTCTTGCCTTATCCCTTTAGTGATAATTATTTTGATTTGGTTGAGGCCGATCATGTTTTAGAGCATTTGGATAAACCTTTTTTAGTAATGACAGAAATTCATCGGATCCTTAAACCCGGCGGAGAGTTGATAATCAAGGTCCCTCATTTTAGCCGTGGTTTTACTCACGCTGAACATAGCCACGGTTTTGACGTGACTTTTCCGCTTTATTTCAATAAAAATTTTATCAAGCATGGCTATTTTGGTGTGGATTTTGAGATAAAAAAAATGGAATTAAGCTGGTTAGCTTTTTTTCATTTATTACCCGGTCTGGGCTATAGCCAAAATTTAATTTCTTTTTTAAAGCTGATCAATAGGATTATTTCCAAATTAGCTAATTTAAATCCCAATTTTTGCAGTCGGATTTGGTGTTACTGGGTCGGCGGTTTTGAGGAAATAAAATTTGATTTTATTTGTCTCAAAAGCTCATCAATTTCAACTGAACAAGAATAATTTAAATTCCAAATCAATGTGCGGTATTGCTGGCTTTCATGGTTCTGGCAATCATGAAATTATAAAAAATATGACTAACAGTTTAGCTCGTCGCGGCCCCAACGACGAGAGTTTTTATAATTTTGCCAATTTATATTTTGGCTTCAGGCGTTTAAGCATTATTGATTTAACTACCGGCCGTCAACCGATGTCCAATGAAGACGATACTGTCTGGCTGATTTTCAACGGCGAAATTTATAATTTTTTAGAATTAAGGACTGGTTTAGAAAAGAAAGGGCATAAATTTAAATCAAAAACCGACACTGAAGTCATTATTCATCTTTACGAAGAAAAAGGTGAAGCTTGTTTTGATGAATTAAATGGCATGTTTGCTTTGGCGATCTGGGACCAGAAAGCTAAAAAATTAATAGTGGCCAAAGACCGCTTGGGCAAAAAACCGCTTTATTATAGCGTTATTAATAACACTTTTATTTTTGCTTCTGAGTTAAAAGCTATTTTGGAGCATCCGCTGATTAAAAAAGAAATCGATTATGATAGTTTGAACAAATATTTGATTTATGAATACGTACCGACACCCAAAACTATCATCAAAAATGTCAGTAAATTGGAGCCCGGACATTTTCTAATCTGGCAGAATAACCAACTGACTAATAAAGAATATTGGGACATCGCTTTTCAGCGAGTCAATATCGATGTTAATAATCAAGCTTTAGTTTTAAAAGAATTTGACAATCTGCTCAATGATTCAATTAAAAGGAGATTGGTGGCTGATGTGCCTTTAGGCGTTTTTCTTTCCGGCGGCCTTGATTCTTCGACGATCACTTATTATGCTGCCAAGAATCTCTCCCAGCAAGTTAAAACCTTTTCCATTGGCTTTAGTGATAAATCATTTGATGAGACAGCTTATGCTGATCAGGTGGCCAAATTTCTTGGAACTGATCACTATCACTTGAATTGCTCACCCAGCGATTTACTCAAGGCCATGTCAGAGGTGGCTAAAATCAATGATGAGCCCTTGGCCGACGCTTCTATTTTTCCTACCCATCTCTTGTCGCAATTTACCAGAACCAGTGTGACCGTGGCCTTGGGCGGCGATGGCGGTGATGAACTTTTGGCCGGTTATCCGACTTTTCAGGCGTTAAAATTGTCAAAGTTAATCCGTCTTCTGCCCTTAAGCGTCATTAAAATTTTGCAAGTTATAACCAATCAGTTGCCGGTTTCTTATAATAATTTCAGTTGGGATTTTAAATTAAAAAGATTATTATCTGGTTATGAATATTGGCCAGAGATTCAAAACCAAATTTGGTTGGGATCTTTTAAAAAAGAAGAGAATCAGAGTTTATTATCACCAGCGATCAGCTTGCAGGTTAATTTAGAGGAAAGCTTCATTGAATTGGAATCATTATTGTCTAAAGTTAAAAGTGAGCAGTTGGAAAATCGCCTGACCTATCTTTATCTAAAACAATATTTGCTTGATGATATCCTAGTCAAAGCTGATCGAGCTTCTATGTATAATTCACTGGAGGTTCGGGCGCCATTTTTGGATTATCGGCTGGTGGACTTTATCAACTCCCTGCCTTTTGATTTAAAACTTAAAGGTTTTACCACTAAATATATTCTAAAGGAATTAATGAAAGGAAAATTGCCTGATAATATCATCAATAGACCTAAAAAAGGCTTTGGCGTACCCGTAGCCAAATGGCTGAATGATGAATTGAAAGATTTCACCAATGATTTATTAGCCGGCAGCCGCTTGAAAAACCAAGGTATTTTTAATCCGGATTATGTTAATAAAATATTAGTCGAGCATCGTCATAAAAAAGCTGATCATCGGAAAAAAATCTGGACGCTTTTAATGTTCCAAATCTGGCATGATACATGGTTCCATTCTGTCATTCCGGCCTTCGAGCCAGAATTCAGATAAATAAAAATGGATCCCGCATCAAGTGCGGGATGACAATAATAAGTTTATGAAAATAATTTATATCGCCAATGCGCGAATTCCAACTGAAAAAGCTCATGGCTGGCAGATTATGAAAATGTGCGAGTCCTTGGGTTTGGCTGGAGTTGATTTAGAACTGGTTTTGCCGACCCGACTTAATACTGAAGAATTTAAGAAGGCCGATCCTTTTAGGCATTATCAAGTAAAAGAAAATTTTAAAGTTAAAACTATTAAGACCATAGATCCTATTTTTTTGATTGACAGGCCCAGCGGCATATATATTAAATTGCAATTACTATTTTTTATTATCGGTCTCCTGTCTTATTTATTTTTTAAAAAAAATAAAGCTGATTATTTCTTTTATATCAGGGATGAGCAATTATTACCTCTGTTGCAATTTTTTTCTAAAAAAATTATCTGGGAAGCGCATAATTTACCGAAAAATAAAAAATATTATCTGAAATATTGGAAAAATTGCCACAAAATAATTGCTATTACCCAGGGCTTAAAGAATGAGTTAGTGGGGGGTGGCCTATTGGCCGATCAGATATTAGTGGCGCCCGATGCAGTTGATTTGGAGCAATTCTCTAAAGTTAAGGAATCAAAAGAAGAATTAAGGGCAAAATTAAATTTGCCAGCTGACAAGAATCTGATTATTTATACCGGCCATCTTTATAAATGGAAAGGAGTTCAGACCTTGGCAGATAGTTCAAAATATTTAAGCGACCAAGAATTAATTGTTATTATCGGCGGAACCAAGGACGATATTTTAAAATTTAAAAATAAAAATCAGGCTTTAAAAAATATTTTAGTTGTCGGACATCTATTACAGCACGAGATACCCGCTTATTTAAAGGCCGCTGATATTTTGATTTTACCCAATTCTGCCCAAGATACCATTTCTAAGGTTTATACTTCGCCCTTGAAGCTTTTTGAATATATGGCAGCCCAAAAGCCGATAATTGCTTCTGATTTGCCAAGCCTTAGAGAGATTTTAAATGGTAGCAATTCTGTTTTAACGGAGCCGGATAACCCAGAAAAATTAGCAGAAAATATAAAGAGATTATTGTCAAATAAGGAGTTGGCTGATAAAATAGCCAGACAATCTTACACTGATGTCCAGCGTTACACTTGGGAAAAAAGAGCTGAATCAATAATTAATTTTGTTAAATTTAATCTTGAAATGGCATGATGATTTATAATTATGTGGCTTAAAAGACAATTTAGACGGGATGGTTTATTTCATCCAACTAAAAATTATAATAAAATAGAAATTAGCGGAGCCAAAGTAATAAATATCGGTTCTGGCAGTCATCCTATTAAAGGAGTGATAAATATTGATCCCTATGCTCCAGCTGATATCAAGGCCTTTGGCAATAACTTGCCGTTTGAAAATACCAGCCTTGATATGGTCATTTGTGATGCTGTTTTAGAACATGTGGCCAATCCCCAGGAAATAATGGCTGAGATTCATCGTGTTCTAAAAATAGGTGGCCTGGTCTATATCGGCGTGCCATTTTTACAGCCCTATCATGCCGCCCCAGAAGATTATCAGAGATGGACAGTAAGCGGCTTAAGAATTTTATGCCAGGATTTTAGTGAAGTTAAAGTCGGCGTTTCGGTCGGAGCCGGATCGGCCTTGGCTTGGTTAATTGTTGCCTATGTCCAGATATTTACCAAAAATAAAGTTATAAAAAATTTAACTAAAATAATTGTCAGTCCATTGAAATATATTGATAAGTTTATAATTCACAAAAGTTTGAATGCGGCCAGTGGCATTTATTTTTATGGAAAAAAAGTATGAAGATATTTATTCTTAATCCTTGTTTATTTACTGGCAAATTAAATCGTCTGTCTCGCAAACGTCAGCCGCTTGATTTAGCTTACATTGCCAGCTTATTAAGAGATCAACACCAGATAAAATTAATTGATGCTAATGCGCTTAATTTGTCGCTCCAAGAGACAATTAAAGAAATAAAGGATTTTAATCCCGGTATTCTTATTCTGACTTCTACGCCGATTGATCGCTGGGAAGTTCCGTCTCATGCCCATATTAAACTTTTGATCAGTAATTTAGTGGAAATAATCAATAGCGTTGATATTAATCATACTATCATAACCGGTTCGCATGGAACGGTTATGCCGGACTGGATTTTAAAAAATAGCCAAATTGATTTTGTGGTCAGAAGCGAACCGGAAATTACCACTATGAAATTAGTTGACACTCTGGTCAATAACAGCGATATTTCAGAGGTGAAGGGAATTTCCTATCTAAAAGACGGCGAGGTAATAAATAATCCCAATGCTTCGCGCAATTTAAAATTGGATGACTTGCCGTTTCCAGCTTACGATTTATTACCTATGGCTAAATATCGTTATACCTTTTCTGATATTCCCACGCCCTTTGCTCTGATGATGTCATCCCGCGGCTGTCCCTTTAATTGCATTTATTGCCTGAAAGCTATGATGCCGGATATTTATGTGACTCGTAGCCCTCAAAATGTCGTGGCAGAAATGAAATATTTAGCTGACAATTTCAAGATTAAAGGCATTTATTTCCAGGACTGGGAATTTTTAATAGACAAGAAAAGAGTGGCCGAAATTTGCGATTTAATTAAGGAGAATAATTTATCAATCAAATGGGGCTGTAATGCTAGGGGCTCTGATATTGGTGAAGAAATAGTGGTTAAAATGAAAAGCGCCGGTTGTGTTAGGGTCAATATCGGCTTTGAAACAGCCTCGCAGAAGATATTAGATCTGGCTAAAAAACAATTAAAGATAGAAGAAGTAAAAAATGCCATTGATATCTGCAAAAAATATGGGCTGAATATCGGCGTCTATTCAATTTTAAATTTACCGGGAGAAACGAGAAAGACAATAAAAGAAACCGAAAAGTTTTTAGTTGATAATGATCTAAAAGTCATGTGCGCTGCCAGCTTGCCTATTCCTTATTTTAAAACCGACTTATATGAAATGCTCAAAAATCAAGCTGGCCGAGATTTTAGTTGGGATAATTTAGAAAAATATGCCGGTCGAGTTGGTGTAGCGCAAGCGCCTTGGCTGGCCAAATTATACCGTTTTCATTACAAGTATAGGTATTTGATGGGCAGTTATTATTTTTTGACACTTAAATTTTACCTAAGATTCATTAAATTAGTTAAATCAAAAATATCATGAAAATAGCTGTTTTTTCCTTTGATTTTGATCGGACCTTCGGTACTGGTAATATCGCTTATGAATATTGTTTTGCGCTATATAAAAAAGGTATTGATTTTGTTTTATTCCTTCCTGACATACCAGGTGATGGTAGATCCACTAATCGTGAAGATCTACCCTTTAAAGTTAAATATATTTTACCTAAGCCGATTTTAAGTTTTAGGGAATCTAGGGGTCAAAAATTGTTTTTTTGGCAATGGTATATTTGGCAATATTTCAAGATCATAGATTTATCCGAATTCAGTTTAGTGCACTGTCTTTTTGAATACCCATTGTCCTTTATGGTGGCTAGATGCGCTAAGAAAAATAATCTACCTTTTATTATGGGTGCACAAGGAACTTATGCAATAACACCACTCGCCCAGTGGCCAGCCAAGTATTTATTAAAATGGTCTTATAATCAGGCCAAAGAAATAATCGTTCCTAGTCAATTTACTAAAGATAAGATTAAGGAATATTCCAAGGAAGATTATAATATTTTTATTATCCATAATGGAATAGATTTTTCTAAGTTTGCCAATCAGCTGGATATGGCTGACTTAAAAAATAAATATGCTAATCATGAAATATTACTAACTGTTGGTAAATTAATTTCTCGCAAGGGCCATGATTTAGTTATCCAAGCTCTAGCTAAACTAAAAGACAGATATCCAAATATTAAATACCTGATAATAGGTGATGGTAAAAAGGAAAGTTTTTTAAAGAAAATGACAGAAGATTTACAATTAACTAATCAAGTGGAATTTCTGGGTAGGATTGAACATGATAATATAATGAAATATTTTTATTTATGCGATATTTATGTTCATACGCCAAAATTTTCCCGTGATCTTAAATTTGAGGGTTTTGGCCTAGTTTATTTAGAGGCCGGAGCCTGTGGCAAGCCAGTTATAGCTGCTGATGCTGGTGGTATTCGAGATGCAATAGTTGATGGTCAAACCGGATTGATTGCTAAAAATGAAGATATTGATGATATTTCTAATAAAATCTCCCAACTATTAGATGATGATAATTTAAGAAGAAAGATGGGCGAAGCTGGCCGGGAATATGCTAAACAACATAATTGGTCAATCATTATTGATAAATTTATTGATAAATATAAGAAATATAGCTTGTAATTTATGTCTTTAAATAAGTTGTTAAAATTGAAATATCATGAAAATAGCGATTTTTTCCTTTGATTTTGATAGGACTTTTGGCACTGGCAACTTTACTTATGAATATTGCCAGGCGCTTTATAAGCGGGGTATTGATTTCGTTTTGTTTTTACCCCAGACGCCGGGAGAAGGTCGGTCAACTATTAGAGAAGATATGCCATATGAAATCAGATATATTTTGCCCAAACCGATTTTAGGTCTTAGTGATTCCAAGGGTCCAGGCTGGGCTATTTGGCACTGGTATATTTGGCAATATTTTAAGATTATTGATCTATCTGAATTTACTCTGGTTCATTGTCTCATTGAGTATCCCTTGTCTTTTATGATAGCTCGTTGCGCCAAAAAAAATAATCTGCTATTTATAATGAATGCTTATGGTACTTATGCCGTAGCTCCTCTGATTCAATGGCCGGCTAAATATTTATTAAAATGGTCTTATGACCAAGCTCAAGAAATAATCGCCATTAGCCAGTTTACCAAAGACAAAATACAAGAATATGCTAAAAAAGATTACAACATTTCTGTTATTCATGGAGGAGTAAATTTTTCTAAATTTGCTAATCAGCCGAATGTGGCTGAATTGAAAAATAGATATACTAACAAAAGAATATTATTAACTGTTGGCAAATTAATTCCGCGCAAAGGCCATGATTTAGTGATTTACGCCTTAGCCAAAATAAAAGATAAATATCCAAATGTTAAATATCTGATAGTTGGTGATGGCAAGCATGAAGGATTTTTAAAAAAATTAGTTAAAGATTTAGAACTGGGTAAGCAAGTGGAATTTTTGGGTCGAGTCAATGATACAGATATAATTAAATATTTTCATTTGTGTGATATTTATGTCCATACGCCTAAATTAAGCACCGATTTAAAATTTGAGGGCTTTGGCATAGTTTATTTAGAAGCCGGTGCTTGTGGCAAACCTATCGTGGCGGCAGCGGCCGGCGGCGTTAGAGATGCGGTCGTTGATGGTCAGACGGGTCTAATTGCTAAAAATGAAGACATAGATGATATTGCCAATAAAATCTCGCAATTATTAGATAACGATAGTTTAAGGCAGCAAATGGGTGAAGCTGGCAAAGCTTATGCTCGTGAACATGATTGGTCAAATATAGTTAATAAATTTATTGATAAATATAAACAATATAGTCGTTAGAATATTCCCACGAATAGATGAATCAATTTTCAATCTACTAATAATATGAATCTAAAAAAAATATTATATATTATCAAGCAAGATATTCTGTCATTGGCAAAATATCCGATAAGCCAATTAGATAATTATTCGGTTAGTTATGATTATTATTGGAGTAAGAAAAGGCAAACCGGCGAACCAGTTTTGTCAGCCTGGCAAAAAATGAGAATGGCCTATGTTCTGGAAATGATTGAACCTGGTTCCAGTGTTTTGGATTTTGGCTGCGGAGACGGCGCAGTTTTAAAATACCTAACTGATAAAAAAAATATTAAAGGAATTGGTGTGGATGTCAGTGAAGATATTTTAGCCAGGGCCCGAACGTTGGGCATCGAAACAATTAAAATGGACATCACTAAATTAAATGAATTGGAAAATTTGCCGGCAGTTGATTATATAACTGGTTTTGAAATAATTGAACATTTATCCAATCCGGAAGAATTTATCAATAAAATAAAAAACAAGGCCAGAAAAGCCATGATTTTTTCAGTTCCTAATTCCGGTTATTATATTCACCGGCTTCGTTTTTTGTTAGGCCGGTTTCCTTTGCAGTGGATTTCTCATCCCGGTGAACATTTACGTTTTTGGACAGTGAAAGATATGAAATGGTGGGTTAAAGCTCTGGGCTTTCAACTTGACCAATTAGTGATATATGGCGATCTTATTTTACTGAAAGATATTTTTCCCAAACTATTTGGCCGCGGCATTATTGTTAAAATCAGCGAGAAATAATTTTTTTTAATTTAAGATAATTTCTAAAAAATAAATGAAAATACTTTTAATTAGAACTCCATTTGAAGTAGAAAAACATTATTTTCCAAGATTCATTGATGAACCACTTGGCATTGAATCTTTGGCCGCTTTCATATCTCCATATCACGAAACAAATGTCATTGACTGTATTTCTAATGGTTGGAATAAATATTGGGAGCTAAAAGATTATCCAGATAAAATATTTCAAGGTATAAAATTATCAGAAATTAAAAAGAAAATAAAAAAATATAAACCCAATGTTATAGGGATAAGTTGGTTGTTTTCTACTCAAAGTAATAGTGTTAATATGGTTATAGATTCCATCAAGGATATAGATGCCAATATTAAAATAATAGTAGGCGGTTCGTATCCGTCAACTCACCCACAAAAAGTTTTAAATGATAATAAAAATATTGATATAGTGGTTTTTGGTGAGGGAGAAATAACTCTAAAAGAAGTGTTAGATAACTTAAATAATTTAGATAATATAGATGGAATTGCTTATAAAAAAAATAATAAAACAATAGTTAACAAGCCAAGAGAATTAATAAGAGATTTGAACATATTGCCAATTCCATTTAGGGATGTAAAATTGTATAAAAACTACTCTAAGCAGAATGTATTTAAATATATTTATTCATTGTTTAAAAAGAATAATTTTAATTACAAATTCAGTATTATTTCCGCTTCATTTGTAACATCATTGCCATTAGTTTGCGATATTTATTATTATTTTTTTAATCAACACAGAGAAAATAAAATGCCCATAGCTGACATTTCTACTTCCAGGGGCTGTCCTAATAATTGCACTTTCTGTGCTGTTAAAAATATCTGGGGTAGGAGTTGGCGTTTCAGAACAGCCGAAAATGTTTTAGAAGAAATAGATATACTGGTTAAAAAATACGGAATAAAACACATTAATATTATAGATGATAATTTCAATGTTTCTAAAGACAGGATAATAAAAATTTGTAAAGGAATAATTGAAAGGGATTATAATATTACTCTAAGTGATACTTCTGGCATTTATCTTCCAACCTTAGATGAAGAAGTGCTAATTTGGTTAAAAAGGGCTGGATTAAATGATATTAGAATAAGCATTGAATCAGGTAGTGATAGAGTCCTTCATAATATCATTAAAAAGAATATTGATTTAAGCAAAGTAAAAAATATAGTTGATATTTGTAAAAAGTTAAATATACATACAGAGGGTTGCTTTATGTTCGGTGTGCCTGGGGAAAAAATAGAAGATATGGAAGAAACCCTATCTTTCGCTAAAAGATGCGGTTTTGAAAGGATAGTAAGGTTTATTTTTCAACCATTTCCCAATACAGAATTGCACCAAGTATGTATAGAAAATAATTATTTAACTGATGATTATAATGAAAGTAATTTGTATGTTACGGGTAATAAATGTTATGTCAAGACGGAGGATTTTTCACCAGAAGATGTTTTAAAATTCGTTAATCGCAAATTTTAAATTAATGCAATATTTAATAACTATCAAAAATTTTTTTAATTATTTTTTTCAACCATTTTTACAAAAAGAATAAAATTAATAATACGGCTTATAACTCTGGCCATAATTACACCCATTAGACCATAAAAATAAACACCAATAAACATAACAATAATTTGTGTTATCGGTGTTATTAGATTTAATTGCCAAAGTTTTTTAGTATTTGCTTGCGATTGTAAAAAGGTTATTGGCAAACCAGCCGGTATGGTCAGTAAAGAAAGGGAAAAAATCTGGGAATAAAATACAGCATCTAAGTATTGGGGAAAGAATAATTTAAAAATATATGGAGCGGTAATTATATAAATAATAACAACTGGGAATACTATCACAGAAAATTTAAGCATTTTAATCAATATCGTCTTTCTATTTTCACGATGAGTACTTTGAGTAAACTTAGGTAAGGCTAATGTTTGAATATTGTTTAGTAAACCCTTGATTTGTTCTGGCATAGCTATAGCAAAGGAGTAGATGCCCAATTCTATAGCCCCTAAATAATTAAAAATTAGAATTTTATCTAATTGAGAAGCTGCGGTGCTAATAACATTCATTAGGCTTAAATGCTTGCCATAAGAAATTGTTTTTGGATCTTGTTGATGATTTAATTCTATTTTATAAATAGTAATTTGCAAAAAAATAAATCGTAAAACTGTGTAGAGAATAAAATAGGAAAAAATAATTAAGAAGATATTTTTAGTCAGATATAAAGTACTAATCATTCCAATTGTTGCCGCTGCTTTCATTATTATATTGTATTTAGTGGACGTCTTAAAAAGTTTTTTTCCCACTAATATGGCCTCATAAGAATTAAACGAGTCCATGAATGGCAGAAAAACGGCGGCCATTAAAAAACTGATAGTTAAGGTAGTGTCAGCTTGGTAAAAATAATAACTGGCCAGTATTAAACTAGCTAAGGCGCCCAAAAGTCCCCATTTAATTCTGGCTTTTACGGCTGGTATAAATGAACCGTCAGATCCGCTGGCTATGGCTTGGGCCAGGGAAGTGGTCATGCCTGAAAGTGTCGGAATAGATAAAATACTGGCTATAGATAAAACATATTTGTAGGTGCCATAAGTTTCTTTGGGTAAAAGATTGGCGAAGGCAATAGATAATAAAAAAGCGGACAAGGAGGAAAACATTTGTCCGGCAGTCAGCCAGAAGCCGCCACGAGAAAAATAAACCATATCAGTTTTCAGCCACTTCTCGGTCCAGCGTAGGAAATTGTAGGTCTTGACTTTTAAGATTTTTACCATAAAATTAATGTAGTTGATGAACTTATTTTACACCTTTTATTGGTTTTTTTCAATTATTAAGATAATTTATTTATAAAATTAATAAGATGTTATTTTCTGTTGTTGTTCCCGCTTATAATGCTCAAGAGACCTTGGCCAAGTGCCTAAGGTCAGTTTATAAACAGAAATTTTCTGATTATGAAGTCATCGTTGTTGATGATGGCTCAACTGATAACACCGCCCAGATTGCTAGTGATTTTTTAGCTCGAGTAATTAAACAAAGCCCTAATGTCGGACCGGCGGCGGCCAGAAATATCAGCATTAAAGCGTCTCAAGGCGAGATAGTTGTTTTTATCGATGCTGATGTGGCTTTTCGCGACGATGACGCACTGGCTAAATTAGCTGAAGTATTTAAGGGCCGAAACGATATTGCCGGCGTGATTATGATAAAAGATAAGGTGCCATTAAATCCAGGCCCGACGCCTTTTTACTGGGCGCTTTATAAATATTATTTATGGAATAAGCCGGCTGAATACCAAACTTCCTTTACTACCGAGCGTTCAGCTGTCAGAAGGGAGATTTTTGATTCGGTTGGCTATTTTAATGAGAAATATAAGAAAGCTGATGTTGAAGATTTCGAATTCGGCTATCGCTTAAGCGAAGCCGGCCATAAGCTATTGATTGTCAGAGATATTAAAGTGATGCATCACTTTGAGACCTTCCAGCAAACTACCAAAAAAACTTTAAAAAGAAGCTGGCAGTGGATCAGATTATTTTTAAAAAGAAAAAAATTTGATCCGGTTTACTCTTCCCAGGAAAGAGGCATTAAAACCTTGATAGCCGCTGCTTTAGTACCCGTTTTCTTATTAGCCATTGTCTGGCCAATTTGGCTTTGGTTATTATCGGCGCTATTTATTATTTATCTTTATTATAATTTGGGCTTTTATTTATTTTTAATTAAAGACAGGAAATCCATTTTTATATTGCCTTTTACGATTTTAGATATTTATATCTGTTTTTTAACAGCTTTAGGCGCTGGCTCCTCGGTTATCGTTTTATTGATTAAAAAACCATTGGAGATTATCAGAAGCAAGATTAAAAATAAATATGTTAATGGATTGAGGGGATTATTTGCCAAAACCCCAACCTATATAATTTTATATGTTACTGCTCGTTGCAATGCCAGATGCAAGATGTGCTTTTATTGGCGTGATATTGATTTAGCCGATCAAAGACAAGAATTGAGCTTAGAAGAAATAGAAAAAATTTCCCAATCTTTCGGCTTTTTGCAATACTTAACTCTGACTGGCGGCGAACCAACTTTAAGGAATGATCTGCCGGCCATAGCCAGGATTTTTGATAGAAACAATAATCTGCAGTTTTTAAGCATACCGACAAATTCTGTTTTAGTTGATAAAACCAAAGAAGTGGTTGAGGAAATTTTAAGGACTACCAATAATCTTTATTTAAAAATGTGCCTGTCTTTAGACGGTTTGGGCCAAACTCATGACGATATCAGGGGCGTGCCAGGTTTATTTGCCAAAGCGCTTGCCAATTATAATAATCTGGTGAAATTAAAAGAAACAGTCAAAGATTTTGAGATTATGATCAATATGACTATTTCTTCTTACAATGTCCATCAAGTTAAAGAGGTGATGAATTTTGTCAGGACTAAAATGCCTAAAGCGGTTTTTGACGCCTGTTGGACTAGGGGTGATGCCAGGTTAGAGGAGAGCAAATCCCTGGCCGCTGAAGATTATAAAAAAGCCATGGATTTAATCAATCAGGATCAAAGGAATTTCAGCTCCGGCTTTTCTTTAGCTAAGATTATGGTGGCCAATAAATTAGTGGCGCGCGATTTGATTTATTTGATTTTATCTGGTAAAAGGCGGATTTTCCCTTGCACAGCCGGCAAAAAAATGGTGATTATTTCTGAAAGGGGAGAAGTCAAGCCCTGTGAAATTTTGCCTTTCAGTTTCGGCAATTTGCGCAATTTTAATTATGACATTAAGAAAATTTTAAATTCCTCAAAAGCTAAAGAGGTCTTAGACCATGTTAAAAATAAAAAATGCGTCTGCACTTTTGAAAATGCCATCCAAAACAGCATTGTTAACAGCCCCAGCTTATGGCCTAAATTATTAATGAAAATTATTAAAAACAAATAAATATTTATTAAAATATGAAAATAAAGTATGCCCAATTGGCTTTAGACGAAATTCCCCGGCTTTTATCCAGCCAGGATCGCAATCCATTTTCCCCCTCTTACGGATCATTCAATAGGGAATTTTGGCATACTAGAACTAAATGTTTTCCAGATTCAATAGCTCAATTCGGCACCTTGTCTTTGGCTCTTATTTTTGCTCATAAGTTTCCCGGCGGTGAAGAGTATTACCAGAATAAAGAAATTAAGAAGTGGACTTTGGCCGGCATCATAAATTGGATGAAAATTCAGCACGCTGACGGCTCCTATGATGAATTTTATCCCAATGAAAGGGGTTGGGCTGGTCCGACCGGTTTTTTGCTTTATGCAATTTTGAGAAGTTATGAAGTTTTGGAAAAAAATTTCCCGGCTAATTTAAAAGATGATTTCTTTGAGGCGGTTAAAAGATCGGCCTGGTTTTTAGCTACTCGGGAAGAATCGGGAGTTTTAGCCAATCATCATGCGATGGCGCTTTTGCCGATTTATCAAAGTTATTACCACTTAAAGGATCATGATCCTCTTTTTGCCGAAAAACTGCTCCAAAAATTCAATGAGCGCTTAGCTGTCTTTATCAGTTATTGTTATGATGAGGGTTGGTGCTTGGAATATGATGGGGTTGACCCGGGCTATCTTTCAGGCACAGTCAGCTTCCTTTCTAAGATGCAAAGGTATATGACCGGCGAAGAACCTTGGACGGAAAAAATCCAGAATATCATAAATAAAGCTGTGGATTTTTCCAGCTTCTTCTTCTATCCCAATGGTTCATTTGGGGGCACTTTAGGTTCGCGTCAAACTTTGCATTTTTATGCCCACGGCTATGAATTACAAGCCCAGAGAAACGGCTTAGCCAGAGCCATGGCTAATTTTGGACTAGAATCATTGGCCCAGGGCAAGGTAGTGCCGCCCACTATTCAAGATGACAGGTATTTTTTATATCGTACCGGGGAATTTCTTGAGGCCTATATTGATTATCAGGAAAATGATAATTTGCCACAACTGCCTTGCCAGAGTCCGGCCAATTTTGAAAAATTCTTTCCCCAAGCTAAAATTTTTATAAAAAATACGCCTAAATATTATATATTGCTTAACTTGGCTAAGGGTGGAGTTCTTAAGGTTTTTAATAAAGAATCTAAAAAATTATTTTTTTCCGATGATGGCTTAGTGGCTACTTTAGATAATGGCCAGAGGATGAGCACCCAGTGGATAGGCGAGGAATATAAAATTAACCGTTCAGATAAGACCTTAGAAGTTTCAGGAAATTTTCACCAAATCCCTTACAAATATTTTACCCCTCTGACTTTCAGCGCCTTCATTATTTTTATGGTTTTAACTGGCTGGAATGCCAGAGTGGCTGATGTTATCAAGGGCGTTATTAGGAATCTGTTGATGACTAAATCGTCGGCATCAACCATATCTTTCACTAGAAAATTTATTTTTGCCGATGATAAGATAACAGTAATAAATGATTTAGCTTCCAGAGTAAAAGTAATTTATTTAAGGGTTGGTGGACAATTTGCTTCTCGCTATGTTCCTCAATCGCGCTATTTTCAACAAGAAGAATTAGCCAATAAATATTGGGATATTAAAAATCCTGATTTTTCCCAGCCAATTGAGGTCAATTGTAATTTCATTACCACTGATATATCATTAAATCAGGATTAATTAATCTACCAAAGATGTTGATAAAATTGCAGAGGACCTTTTTTATTATCTGGCTATTAGTTATTTTTATAGTAGCGATTTTATTTTGGTATTCCCCGGTACTGTTTAAAGGTTATCCGGCGCAAAACATAGATTCTGAAGGGGTGATAACTACGGCTAGGAATTATTCTCAATATAATATTTTAGGTTCGGAAAGTGATTTAAATGTGGTGGTAGCGCCAAGCTTAGTTAAGTCATTGGCTAATAAGACCTCACTGGGTAATAAGCTGAGTATTTTCGGTTATGCAGCCATTTTTAAGTTATTCGGTCAATTAACTTGGGATCAGGTAGCTATTATTTCCCTTATATTGCATGCCTTAGCTTTAGTATTTTTTTCAATTACTATTTTTTATCTTTTTGGTCTAGAGGTCTCAATAATTTTTTCCTTAATCTATATTTTATTGCCGATTAATTGGCAAACAGCTTATTTTATCGGCAGTTATGAATTTGCTTTATTATTTCTTTCTCTTTTTACTGTTTTATTTTTTAGTTTTAGAAATTATAAATATAAATGGCCATTTTTAATCCTGGCTGGAATTTTTTTGGCCCTGGCCGGCTTAGCCAGGGAAGCGCTGTTTTTATCATTTCCGGTAATTCTGATCTGGCTTTGGTTTAATAAAAAAATAAAAGAAACCATTTTAATTTTTGCCCCAGTTATTTTATTATTAGCAGTTTTTTGGTTGCCTAATTTTTTAAATGGCAGTAGTGATTATTTTAAGCTTTTTGTAACCAACAATAGTCAAGAAAAATCATCTGCTGATTTCCATTTTTATAGCCATATCTATCCCGATCCTTATACTTATTATTTTGATAATCAGAGTATTTTAAACCCGACCCCAGATAATATTAATGGCAATAATTCCGGCTGGCTTTATAAAATCGGCCGATTGAAATCCGAAGCTAATCTGGGCCTTAAACAGGTTAATATTTTTGAAAGATTGGTGGTTGGGACCACTAATTTAGCCAGGCAAATCAGCAAGTATTTATCTTTGGAAGATATCGGCGGTCCACTTATTTTTATGTTAATGCTGATCGGACTTTATCAGCTGAAAAACAAAAACCGGGGAATTTATTTTCTTTTTATTAGTTTATTAATAGCCATTCCGCTTATTTTAAGTTATGTGGTTTTAGGCCGGCGCAGCCATTTAATGGATTTTAGCTGGATAATTGCTAGTTTAGTAGCCATTGGACTGGTTAGTTTAAAACCGCTTTTAAGAGATTATTATCAGGTAACTAAATATCTTAAGGTTATTTATCTTATGGTAATTATTCTGGTTTTATATAATTTGGTTTTAGCCGATCATGTTTATTGGAGTAAGGCCTATGACAGCACCAAATATCTGGAAATAAAATATCTGGCTGATAAAGTTAACAACTATCCGACTAAAATTGATGATTCTAATGTTATCGCGGTGGCTAATTCAGGGCTTCATCCGTCTCTCAACTATCTTTCTAATAAGTCTGTTGTCTTGTTTAATCCCGTTACTATTGCCAAATTAATTAATAATGGCGGACTGCAAAAAGCCTTTGATGATTTTGGCGTTAACTATATAATCGGTTATGACCAAGAGTTATCTAAGTCAATCATAAAAAATAGCGACGTTATAAATATTTCTAATTGGCCAGATAAACAGGATTTGCAAATTCCCTTAAATTATAATAAGAGCTGGCTGCTTAATCTGGTGAAGTAAATATTGAATTAAAAAAATCCCCGACAATGGTCGGGGATTTTAATATATTTAATTATTCACCATTCAGATTTAATTTTAAGGGTTTCTTCAACCAGCAGATAAAGCCGATCAAGCCATAAAGCAATGACATAAAAAGAATTAAGAGAGAAAAGGTTATGGTTTTTTCCGAGTTAATGTTAATTAGGGAAAATAAAAACAGTAGGGCAGCGTCGCGCGTACCCAAGCCATAAATAGAAATCGGGATAAGAGTGACAATAGCGGCAATGGTAACTGACATGGCTAAATAGGTAAAGGTGATATCTCCCAAATCAAGGCTTTTAGCTAAAAAAAGCATTTGTAGGTAATAAAAAAACCAAGCCAGGGCGGTTAAGGTGAATAGAATTAAATAGTTTTTAAATCTATAAATTTTAAAGTCAGCTATTAAATCTTGGAAATTTAAAGTCAACGATGTTTTATATTTAGTCGGAATAAACCACAAAAATACTTTATTAATTGATTTTTTAAACAGTTCATTCTTTAATAATAAACCGGTAATAATGATTAATAAAATAATTATTGTAATGATAATTATTTCAGCCATAAAAAATTTAGCAAAGAAAAGCATGCTTAAATAACCGATAGCCAAAAGAAATATAAGATCAGCTAAGCGGTCAGCAATAACACTGACTGACGATTTGCCGGTAGAATGCCCGCCACTCTTTAAATAAAGAATTTTTATCAAGTCGCCTAATTTCCCAGGGGTAATTGTGCCAAAGTAAATTCCAGCGCCATAAATTAAAAATGAATCTTTGAAGCTATAATGGATATTTTGGATTTTTTTCAGGTAATTCCAGCGCCAAACTTGGATTAAAAGCATAATAAAAGTGAGAATTATTGCTGTTAGGATAAAAATAAAATTAGCGCCTAAAATTATAGTTTTTATCTTGAAAAAATCGATTTTATAAAAAATTATGTATAAAAAAATCAGTAGGCCGATAAAATGATACCATTTTTTTTTGATGTTTTTAATTATCATTATTTGGTTTTAAAAATTAAGGCCAGGCCCATTTTCGCCTGGCTCATTAGGTGATCCCAACTCTTAACATCTAAAAGCTTTCTGATGATAAATGACGGACGGAAATAAAATTTTCGGTCGGCTAATTTTACCAAACTATCTATTTCTAGTTCGGATAATTTTTCTTTAGTCAAAGAGGGCGCGCCATTAGTTTCTTGGCCGACCAAAAAATCCTGCCAATAAGTCGAGCTGATCTGGTTTGTCTGAACAGCGTAATCAAAAATTTCCGTGCCCGGAATTAGAATCGTTTTACTGAAGATGGCAAAGGCCGGGTTAATTTTTAAAGCTAAGTCAATGGTCTTTTGAATAGTTTCTTTGGTTTCTCCCGGCGCTCCGATCATATAGTAGCCGTAGATCTCAATCCCAACTTTTTTACAGGCCTTGGCTGAAGCCAGTGACTGTTCAACGGTTATGCCTTTTTTTAGAGTTTTTAGTACTTGATTATCGCCAGCCTCAAAACCGAATCTGATCCGATAACAGCCAGCTTCTTTCATTTTTCTTAGCACTTCTTCATTGACTAAATCAACTCTTTCTCGGCATTCCCAAATAATATCCAGTTTTTTGAGCCGGTCAAAAAGCTCGTAAGCCCAATTTTTATCAACAATCAAATTATCATCAAAAAACATAAATTCTCTAATGCCATATTTGGCTTTAATGTCAGCTATTTCATCAGCGATATTTTTTGGGCTGCGAACACGCCAAAGTTTGCCCATGCGGTTTTTGCGATCGCAAAAAGTGCAATTAAAGGGGCAGCCTCTGGTGGCAATAATAGTGGCAAAATGCTTTTGCCTGGAGAAAACATCAAAATATTTTTCCATAGGTAAAAGGTGTCTGGCCGGGAAGGGGAGAGAATCCAGGTTTTCAATTAAAGGTCGGGGTGGCGTAATAATAATCTCACTGTCTTTTTTAAAAGCCAGTCCTTGGATTTGGTCTAAGTCCAAATTATTTTTACCCTCTAATTTATCAGTTAATTCAATTATAGTCAACTCGCCCTCGCTGATTACCGCAAAATCGAAATTACCCAGTTTTAATGAGAGTATTGGCATGGAAGTGGCATTGGGGCCGCCTAAAACCGTAATTATTTTAGGATCAATCGCTTTTATTTTATCAGCCAGATTTTTGGCCAATTTAAAACTCCAGGTCATAGCATAAAAGCCGACTAATTGCGGTTGCCATTCTTGAGTGAGGGATAATATCTTTTCTTCGTAGTTTTCTTCTACATCACAATCAATGATTTTGACACTATGGTCAGCTCTTTCTAAAACAGCGGCAATATAAGCCAAACCCAGTGGCGGATAGACGCCTCGTTCTTTTTCCAATTCCTCCTCGTACTGGCCGGTAGTGGCCTGAAGCAAGCTGGGATTAATTAAGAGTATTTTCATCTGACTTTTTGATAATTTTTAAATAGAAAGAAGTTTTAGGCGAATGCAATCCGATATTGGGGACATTTAAATCGGTAATCAGGTAATTTGGACCTAAGATTATTTTTATTTCATCAATAGATGTGGTTTTCATTTCTATCGGCGAGAAAAAATGTTCATAAAACATCTGTTCAACGTTTTTACCGCCAACTAACTTAGCTTTTTTGCCCAGCAGCATCTTAATAAGTGGAAAGCTGATAAACGATAATATTTGAGATAATTTTTTCTGATATGACCGGGGAATAAGCCGGAAAATTTTTCTGATTTTTTCGGTCAGATAAGTAATTTTAGTGGCTCTGACAAAATCAATTATTAAAAAGCCATTAGGTTTGGTGATTTTGGCTAATTTGTTCAAATAACTTTTTAAATCTGAAGCATAGAAAGAAACTCCGCGAGAAAAAATAAAATCAAAATAATTATCCGGCCAACCAATTTTATCCAAATCAGTCATTAAAAATTTTACCTTATCAGCTTGATACTTTTTCTTTAAAATTTCAGCTTTTTGGATGCTGGCCGCGCTGATATCTAAGCCAACTACTTCTTTAGCGCTCCAAAGACCAAAGATAAGGCTGGCCAAACCGATGCCGCAGCCGGCGTCTAAAATTATTTTATCTTTTATAATTTCCGGAGTCAGATAGCTTAACAATAATTCTTTCATTTCTGCCAAAGGCGGGTCGTAATTTTTACCTGACTCATCAAAAAAAGAACTTAAATCTTTATTGTAAAAATCCATGATTTATTATTTTCTCTTAAAGCTAATTTGATCGGCCAAAAGCCCAAAGAATATTATTTGGAAGCCGACAATAACTAAAATTGAAACCGAAGCGTCGCCAAAAAAGGCGCTTTGATTGAAAGTCAGATAAAGAGCAGCCAGCAGTCCCAAAATCAGACAAGTAATCCCCGTATAAAAAAAGAATCTTAACGGTTTGAAATGAATATACATTCTCAACATTGTCGGAATGACAATACTGGGATATTTGAAACTGAATTTAATAAAGGACTGGCCGCTTTTTCTTTCATTAAAGATGGTAGAAACTTCCATCACTCTCATATGTTTGCCCCAAGAGTCAATAATCAATTGCTGGGTTTCATTGTAATCTTTAATAATATTAAATACTTGCAGATATCTTTTGTGGCAGGCGATTAAGCCGGTAGTGGCGTCTGTCACTTTGAGTCCGGTAATGAAAGAGGTCAGCCAGGCAAAAAATTTATTGCCAAAGTCCCGGTAAAAAGGCATTTTATATTGCAACTCTCCCATAAGTCGTGAGCCGAAAACGCAATCAGCCCGATCTTCTAAAATCGGCCGCACTACCTTTTCAATTTCTTCTGGCGGATTCTGCATATCAGCGTCGATTTTAACGGCAATATCAGCTCCCATTTCTAAGGCTGCCTGAAGCCCCATACGTGTAGCTGCTCCCAAGCCTCTTTTTATTGGTTCTTGAATGATGTGACTTGCACCACTCTCACGAGCGATTTTTACTGTTTTATCTTGAGAATTACTATCAATAACAATAATATCAACCACATAATCTCGTTGATTAGATCCCTGGTATGATTTTTTAATCAAGGAAATAATTTCTCCGATAGATCCCTCTTCATTATAGGTGGGTATAAAGATTACCACATAAGGCAAATGAAATTTTTCCATATATTTTTATTAATTATTTAAGATATATAGTCACTCAAAGCAATAATCAGTGGGTTTATTTTCACACCTCTTTGTTTGATAACTTCTTTTAGATTATCATTGCCAATAATTTGTAATTGTGATGAATCGATTTGTCCAGATAATAATCTAGCCATTTCATGTTCTTTACAAGTAATAAATCCAGAGAATTCATTATTTGGAGTAAATTTTTTCCATCGCTTCAGCCATTCTTCGTAGGAAATAGTGGGAGTTATTCGCCATATTAGATCACAACTCTTGCCTCTCATTTGGGCCGGACCTATAAAACTAATATTAGATATTTCTTCAGGTAATACAAGTTGAGTTTCTTCGGCGGCTTCTTTAAATAAATTATCGATTAATAAATTATCGCTCTTTGGTAGAGGATCAACATAACCATTAATTGGTAAACTTACCGTTCCGGGCGAACCAAAAGTCTTTTTTGAGCGAATACCTAATAAATTGATTGGCTTATCGGGATTAAAAGTAACTATCGCTCCAACCGAAGCGGCATTAGCAAATAACTCTCTTGTATGCCATTCATTGTTTGAGATTTTTTGATATGTTTCTGTAGGTGATTCGGGAATTCCTTTAAGGGTGTAGTTTTCATTAGTATAAGCAATATCAGAAAAATCAATGCCCTCGCTTAGATGGATTTTAAGATTATTGCTATCAAATTCAAGGTCATTTATTCTTATTTTTTTGTCTCTAGTAGCTTGAGGATGAGTTTTAAGGAATTTCTGCCAAAATCTATCCATCTCTGTACGGTTTTGACCATGAATATAATTTGGTGGCAGTGGTTCTATGATGGATATAACTTTTTCAAATTTTCCCAGAAATTCTTGCTCTGATTGTTGCTTATGTTTTTTTTCTAGCCTTTCTATTCTATTTTGTAACATAAAAATTTTTATTGTTTTTTAAGCATTAATTCAGCTATTTTTAAATCCGATTGCGTATTTATATTTATATAATCTTGATTGGGTATAATAAATAAAGATAATTTATGGGGTGACTCTTTGTTAATTATTTCAAATAAATATTCAATACGCCATTCTTGAGATTTAGTATCAATTGGCAGTAAATTTAATTTTTCTTTTAACCATTTTTTGTTTAAAATAGATATACCAGTTGTTTCTGGTTCAAATTCAGGATTATTTTTAGCTTGTTGTGCTTTAATTAAGCCACTTTCTTTAATACCAAAAGAAACCAGTAAGTCATTTTTAATATATTCATTTATGGCAGCTTTAATTATATCTGGTTTAATTAAACAAGAACTATCCGGATGAATAACTATAATTATATCATGTTCAATATTTAATATTGGTAATGCAGAAGCCAGACCAGCGGCATTTCCTTTTTGTGGAACACAATCTGCAACACATTTTATATTTGGTCTAATTTTATTAATAGCTTGGATATATAATTCATCTTTATTTTTTGGAATAGAAACAATTTGTTCAGTAATACCGATTTCATCTAAAAGTTTAAATGAGTACCAAATTATTGGTTTATTATTTAATTTCATTAACGACTTAGGAATATTTGATTCCATTCTTTTACTTTGTCCCCCCGCCATAATTAAACCGATAACATTTTTATACATAAAATATTTTAATTGAATATTGCTGTTATTTTATTAGTTTGTTCAATTATCTGATCCAAATCATTTTTGGTTAAATCCGGAAACATCGGCAGAGTTATTATTGACTGGGCTAATTTTTCTGTATTAGGCAAATCAGCACTTTGATAATTTTTATAATAGGCCTGCTGATGGACGGCCGGTGAGAAATGAACCGAAGCGCCAAGGCCGTTATTTTTTAATTCCTCAACTAATTCATTTCTTATCTCCGGCCGGACTTTAATGGTATACATTTGGTAAACAGGCTGACAATCTTTTGTTTCAATAGGGGTAATAATTCCTTCTTTTAAATTGTCAGACAGATATTTGGCATGTTCGCGCCTCCTATTATTCATTTCATCTATTTTCTTAAGCTGGACAATGCCCAGACCGGCTAAAATGCCGCTCATTCTTAAATTATAGCCAGCGGTTACCGCTTCTCTTTGCCAAGCAAATTTAGTGTCAGTGGTCTTATCAATGCCATGGGAAATTAAAACTTTTATTTTATGAGCCAGATCTTGGTCACTGGTGGTAATCATACCGCCCTCGCCGGTTGTTATATTTTTGGTAGGGAAAAAAGAAAAACAGCCTATGCCGAAAGAACCGGTTTTTTTATTTTTATAAGTGGCGCCAATGGCTTCGGCTGAATCTTCAATCAAAGCTAATTTATGTCTTTGGCAAAGTTCCATAATTTCAGCCATTTGGCAGCTTTGACCAGCAAAATGAACCGGTATTATGGCCTCGGTTTTATCAGTAATCAACGGCTCAATGGTTTGAGCGGTAATGTTTCCTGATTCATAATCAATATCAGCAAAAACCGGTTTGGCTCCAGCCAAAACCACGGCGTGAGCTGTAGCCACGAAAGTAAAACTGGGAATAATAACTTCGCCGGTGATGTTTAGCGCTTTTAAAACAATAAACAAAGCTGAAGCGCAGGAGTTAATAGTTTGAGCGTGATTAACTCCGATATAATCAGCGAATAATTTTTCAAATTCTTCATTGTAAGGGCCATGGGTCAGCCAGCCGCTTTTTAAAACCTCGGCAATTTTATTTAATTCTTCTGGCCCGATTGAGGGCCGGCACAAGGGTATCATAATTTAGGGCTTAGGTTTTTAATATAGGCCACATATTCCCTAATGCCATCTTCCAAGGAATATTTAGGTGAGTAGCCCAATATCTCTTTGGCTTTCTTAATGTCTAGAGCGCCCCTGACTGGCCTGGTCTGATCAGCCGGCTTGATGATAGTTTTTAAATCCGGAAAATATTGCTTTAAAATATCAGTGAATTCTTTTAAAGTCCGGCCTTCACCCCGGGTGATATTAAAAATTTCATTTTTAGCTTGGGGCGAGAGGGCAGCTAAAACAAAACCCTGGGCGATGTCATCAATGTAGGTGAAATCTAAAGTTGCTTCACCACCGCCTTCTATAACTAATTCCTTACCATTAAAAGCGCTGTCAACGAATATCTGGCTGACTCTTAAATTGGCATCGGTTGGCCCATAAACTGCTGACGGTCGGATAATAGTATAATCAATGCCAAAACGAGTGCCAAAGCCCTTAATAAGGCTTTCACAAGCCAACTTGGTGCCGCCATAAACATCAATCGGGTTAGTTGGGTGGTTTTCATCGGCGGGTGCGTATTTGAAGTGGCCGTAGACAAAACTGGAAGAAGAATAAACCAAACGTTTGATAAAATCAACTGCTCCGATGGCTTTAATCAAAGAAGTCAGGCCGTTAATGTTTATATCCAAGGCCTCACCAGATAATTTATTGGAAACGGTAGCCAGTGGTATTTGCGCCAAGTGGATTATGGTATCCGGCTGGTTTTCTTTTATGGTTTTTAACAGATTAACATCATCGCGGATATCGCCATAGACGATTTTCACTCCTGGGCAAAGGTTATTTAATCTTTGACGCAAGTAAAAAACGTATTTGTCTTTTTCTGATTCAATGAAGTTATAAAACTTATCATAAATAACAACTTCCTGGCCCAAATCAATAAGTTTTTTGGCCAGACGGGAACCAATAAAACCGGCTCCGCCGATAATCATAATTTTGTGTTTTGGGTTAGTGCTTTGAGTTATTGGCAGTTCCGGCTGTAGTTCGGTGGCTGCTTGGTTTAAGGCCATGTTTTCCCTAGCTGGTTTATCTTTCATCTCCTCGGTTTTAGTTATAGGTATCAATCTGTTTTTTATTTTAAAATTATTTTTTATAATTTTCACTAAGCCCTCATAAGAATTTCTAAGTTCGTAGCGGTCTAATTTTTTCAAACGTCTTAAAATATACTTAGGGCGAAAATAAAAACGGCGGTAGGCCTTATTCAAATAAGTTTTTAATTCTTCGGTGGAGAGGGAAGTGGCATTCATCATTAAATCGTCATAGCGGATAGCTTCCATGCTGCTATCTAATATCCAATTATGGGCCTCGGCTTGTTCGCGCAGTTCGGTGCCGGGGAAAGGGGTGGTAAAGCCGAAGTAAGCGTAATCAGTATCTAATTCAACGGCCAAGTCAATCGTTTGTTCAATAGTTTCTTTGGTGTCATAAGCATTACCGATCATGAAATTGGTCACGATTTGCAATCCAACTTTTTTGGTTAAATCAATAGCTTTTCGGACTTGCTCTAAAGTTATGCCCTTTTTCATCCGATTTAAGATTTCCTGATTGCCCGACTCTACGCCATAAGTGATGCTGTAACAACCAGCTTGTTTCATTTTTCTGAGCAAATTCTCATTGATATTATTAACTCGGCCATTGCCAGTCCAAATTAAATCATAATTTCTGGCGATTAAGAGATCGCATAATTTTTCCAAATTTCTATCTAAGGTTAATTCTGTGTCTTTAAAAGAAATTTCTTTAATGCCGAAATTTTTTACCAGATAATCAATTTCTTCAATAGTCCTTGCCGGTGATTGGCAGCGGAAGGTCTGGCCGAACATTTTCGGATTGCCGCAAAAGGTGCAGTTATAAAAACAGCCCCGGCTCCTGACCATGGAAATGAACGGCATTCTCTTGGCGTAGGGGCTTTTATATTTTTTAAGATCAAACAAGCGATAAAGGGGGATGGGCAGTTCATTTAAATTAGGAATCAGTTCTCGGCGCGGTGTGATAATAACTCCATCATTTTGCCTGAAGGCCAGGCCTTTAATTTCGTTAAGGGGACGGTTATTTTTTAAAGCTGCCAAGAGTTCAATAACAGTCAGTTCACCCTCGCCGACAATCGCGATATCAATATTCTTATTGCTTAAAGTATGTTCCGGCCTAACGGTGGGATGAATACCGCCGACAATAATTTTAATATCAGGATTATATTTTTTTATCTTGTCAGCTAAATCAAAGGTCTGCCCGATATTGACTGACATAGCAGAAATACCGACCAGATCCGGTTTTATTTCTTTTATTTTTTCAATTAAACTGGTGATACTTAAGTTATCAACGGCAGCATCAATTAAACTCACTTGATAGCCATATTTGTCCAAGTAAGTGGCTAAAGCTAATAACCCCATCGGCGGATATTTGAAAGAGGTGATTTCTTTGGCGCCAGTGGGTGGTTCGATTAAAACTATGTTCTGATAGATTTTTTCAGTAGTCATAATATGATATAGTTTACTAATTTTTTGATTTTTTTTCAAGAGTCGGCTGAGTGGTTTAAATTTGTCAAAATAACTGAAAAAATCCAAAAAACGTTCTCTATCCAATAGCTTGGCAACACTTTTGAAGAATTTGGGAAGGAGTTTGTAAGTTAATGCCCAGATGTAATCTTTCTTGATTATAGTATCGCAAGTAGTTTTTTAAATGTCTATTGATAACT